>JAABUX010002875.1_pt1 | contig 23607 bp, 24 predicted proteins | sample 5561851 | NCBI WGS metagenome assembly JAABUX01 (sample SAMN10711883, study PRJNA513361) | rock metagenome | isolation source: Antarctica rocks | place: Antarctica: Victoria Land, Richard Nunatak red sandstone | collected 2016-01-03 | reverse complement strand
GTCGCTCCGGATGAACCCCGGCTCGCCCCGGACCTCGAACAGATACTCCAGGGTAGATACCACATCCTCGGCCCTCAGGCTCCTCTCGACCTCGATCGTCAGGCATTCCCTCGTGAACTCGTCCGCCTCGTCTATTGGCTCGACCTTTCCACAGGCTATCCACTGCGCGTTGAATACTACGAGGACGAAAAAGCTCGTAGCGATGATCGTCCCGCCTCAATTTGGTCCGCCAAATCGCTCGATACAGTCGATGACCATCACATCGCATTGAAATCGAAGCTGATCAAATTTCGTACCAAATCTGACACTCCTCGTGAGTCGGCGTATAAATACAACATCGAGATCTACGAATGCAGGTTCAACAATCTTTACCCAATTTCTTTGTTCCGCCCCGCTATCACCGACAAGACCACCGTCGTGGACATGGTGAAAAACAAGATCAGCTGGCCTAAGGCGACGACAAAATCAATCGCTCCTAATTCCCCGATGAGATTGTCCGACTCGAACGGCTGGTGGACATCACTGTCCATCACCGCGATAGGCTTGGGACTGTCCGTGCTCGTTATGGCGTTCGTTCTTCGATGGCGTAGAAGACGAAGCGATTGACCAGAGCGAGATCCTTAGGAGTTACGCGGTAGTGACTTTGTGTTCATGGTGGGTCAGACGGCCTCGGATGGCACGGCCAGCGCGTATAGCTGTGCGGCCTGCGTAGTCTGGCGCGATGGACGTCGCCCCGGCGAGCCCGTGGCAGAACGGTTACGCGGAGTCGTTTCACAGCAAGCTGCGTGACGAGTTCCTGAACCTCGAAGACTTCGAGAGCGAAGCTCAGGCCCAGGCCTCGGGCACGCTCTGGAAGGGAGAGTACAATACCGAACGTCCGCACGGTTCGCTGGCTTACCAGACACCGGCGGAGTATGCCGCCCGATTCGAGAGGTACGTGCCTATTGATGAGAGGAAGCCTGAACCCCGACCCGATGAACACCCGCACCCCCGATTCCCATTATCCCTGGACCAGGAAATGGGGAGCAGGCCACGAGGAGCCAGTGGCCTCGACCTGTCACCACCTGATTAGCAGCGGGACGTCCGGTCGATGCACCGTCTGGCTTCCCGCTATGCTTGTCGAACTTCTTATTCCGACCCTGTCCCGGTAACCCGATACCCCTGGGATTTGCCCGGGGGAACGACGTGACGGACGCCGGCGCCAAGGAGATCGGCCGGTTGACCCGGCTGGAATCGCTCCACATCGCCGACTGCCCTCGGCTCACCGGGGCCTGTCTGGCCAACCTGGCGGGGGCGGGCCGGCTCGCGATCCTCTACGTCGACGGGGTGGCCATCGGCGACGCCGACCTGGCACCCCTCGGCCGCCTGAACTCGCTCGTCTCCCTGGAGTTGACCGGCACCGCCATCTGCGACGCGGGCCTGGCCCACCTCGACGGCCTCACCCGGCTGACCCGGCTGGGCCTCGCCCGGAGCCGGGTCACCGGCGCGGGCCTGGCGCACCTCCGGGGGATGTCCGAGCTGACCTCTCGGATCCTCGACTCGACCGGCGTCGACGACCTGGCGGCGATCGACCACCTCGCCCGCCTGCTCCAGATGAAGCTCGCCGATTGCCCGCTCGACGACGCGGGCCTGGCCCCGGTCGCCGGCCTGGCGGGGCTGCAATACCTCGACCTGGCCGGGACCCGGGTCGGAGACCCCGGCGCGGCGCACCTCGCGGGGCTCCCGGGGCTGGACACGATCCGGCTCGGGCGGACGCGTGTCACCGACGCCGGGCTCGGGCCGTTGTCCCGGCTCGGCGGCTGCCACCGCTTGAACCTCGTCGAGACGGCCGTGACGGACTCGGGCTTGCGAACGCTCCGGCAGGCCCGGCCCGCGATGGACGTCGTCCCACAACCCCCTCTCCGGCCGCATCGCCTTGCGAAACTCGGGCTTCCGCCGTCGGGTAGATCTGCCGTGGGGCCCGCCCCTTGCGGGCCCCCGGGGCTTTCGAGTCGAGGTAACTTCATTGAGAACCGGCATCGCGTCCGCCCTGGCCCTCGCGGAATTGATCCTGGCATCCTCCGGCCCCACGGCCCGGGGCGAGGGCCCGACGTATTCCAAGGACGTCGCGGCGATCCTCCAGAAGAACTGCCAGGACTGCCATCGGCCGGGCCAGGTGGCCCCGTTCGCCTTGCTCTCCTACGACCAGGCGAAGAAGCGCGCGGCCGACATCGCCCACGTCACGGGCGACCGTTATATGCCCCCGTGGCCGGCCTCGACCACCTTCGGCGGGCCGTTCCGCGACCAGCGGGTCCTGGGCGATGCCGAGGTCGCGACCCTCCGGGCCTGGGCCGACGCCGGATGCCCCGAGGGGGACGCCAAGGACGCCCCGCCCCCCCGCGCGTTCGCCGCCGACTGGCCGCTCGGGACCCCCGACCTGATCCTGACGATGCCCGAACCCTATCCGCTGGAGGCCGACGGCGACGACGAGTTCCGCGTCTTCGTCCTCAAGACCGACCTGCCCGAGGACCGCTGGATCAAGGCCGTCGACTTCAAGCCGGGCAACCGCAAGGTCGTCCACCACATCATCGCCGGGATCGACGTCTCGGGCCGGGCCCGCGAGCTCGACGCCAAAGATCCCAAGCCCGGTTACGTCGCGCTCGGCGGCTTCGGCGAGGGCGTCCCGCTCCGCGGCTTCCTGCCGATCTGGACCCCCGGGAGCCGGCCCCGGCACACGCCCGAAGCCGCCGGGTACGTCCTGCCGTCGAAGGCCGACCTCCTGATCCAGATGCACTACCACAAGAGCGGCAAGACCGAGTCCGACTCCACCCAGGTCGGCCTCTACCTCTCGGCGAAGCCCCTGCCCAAGCAGGTCCTCACCGGCTTCCTCTTCCCCGAGATCGCGCCCGAGCAGGCCGCGAAGCTCGCCGACAAGTTCCGCGCGGGCATGGCCGCCGGCAAGCGGCCCAGCCTGGAGGAGACGTATCACGACGTCCTGGCGATCCCGCCCGGCGAGCCGAACTACGCCATCAAGGGCAGCTCGAAGGCGGGCAAGATGATGGCCCGGCCGATCTCGCGCGACATCCTCCTGACCTCCGTCATGCCGCACATGCACTGGCTCGGCAAGGACTTCCGGTTCGAGGCCGTCCTCCCCGACGAGAAGGGCACAAGACTCCCCCTGATTCAGATCAACCGTTGGGACTTCAACTGGCAGGGCACCTACGCCTTCGCCGAGCCGATCCGCCTGCCCAAGGGGACCTACTTCGAGATGGTCGCCCACTTCGACAACTCGGCCGACAACCCGGCCAACCCCAGCCACCCGCCCAGGCTCGTCACCTGGGGCGAGCAGACGACCGACGAGATGTGCATCGGCATCTACGAATTCGTCGTCGCCGACGGCTCCTCCCCCGCCGCCTCCTCGCCCATCCCCAAGGCCATCGCGCCGGCGGCGAAGCCGTGACCGACCCGACCCAAACCCGCGGGTGACCGGCGGGGCCTGATCCCCCTTCCCCGCTGGCAGTTTGTCCTTATACTGGACGCATGAGCGAACCGGCGAAATCGATCTGGATCGGATGCAGCGGCTGGAGCTACCCGGACTGGTCCGGCCCGTTCTACCCCGAGGGGATGGCGGCGGGCGAGTACCTGGGGTGGTACGCCGACCGCTTCCCGATCGTCGAGGTCGACAGCACGTTCTACAAGGTCCCGTCGAAGGCGATGGTCCGCGGCTGGCGCGACCGGACCCCGGCCGGGTTCCGGTTCGCGCTGAAGGTCCCACAGGTCATCACCCATCAGAAGCAACTCCGCGGATGCGAGGAGGAGGTCGACGGCTTCGTCGGCTCGATCCTGCCGCTGGAGGACAAGCTGACGGTCGCCCTGCTCCAACTGGGCTACTTCAACCGCGGGGCGTTCGCGTCGCTCGACGACTTCCTCGGCGTGCTCGACCCGTTCCTCGCCCGCTGGCCGCACGAGCAGGTCCCGCTGGCCGTCGAGGTCCGCAACCCGCGATGGGTGGGGCCCAAGCTGGTCGAGGTCCTCCGCGACCACAACGCCGCGCTCACCCTGACCGAGCAGACCTGGATGCCCCGCCCCGCGCAGGTGGCCGAGCTGGTCGACCCGGTGACCGGGCCGATCGGCTTCGTCCGGCTCCTGGGCGACCGTGAGGCGATCGAGAAGCTCGCCACGACCTGGGACAAGGTCGTCGTCGACCGCTCGGCCGACCTCGCCGAGACCGCCGAGGTGATCCGGTCGATGGCCGCGCGGGTCCCGGTCGCCGTGTTCGTCAACAACCATTACGCCGGCCACTCCCCGGCGACCGCCAAGGACCTGAGGGGACTCCTCGGCCAGCCCGACCCCGTCCCGCCGCGACGGCCGCGGACGACCCTCTTCGACTGAGAGTCTGTCCCATAACGGAACCGGTTGATGGATAACCGTTAACAGCCGAGTGGGCAAGGAGCGACCGGAGACGATTTTCCGGGAATTCCTGGCCTTCCACGTCTTCAGCAATCGTCAGCCGTCAGCCAAAGGCCTTTAAATCCGCGGATTCCTTATGGGACAGACTCTGAGCGTCCCGCCATGAGCACGGTCCCCCTGGGCCCCGAATCGCCCGATCGCGACGCCTACTGGCGGCGGAAGCTCCGCCGGTTGCGGCTGGGGGCCGAGCCGGTCGAGGTTCAGGTCGCGCGGTACAGGCGGGCGACGATCGTCCTCACGGCGGCCTCGGCCGTGGTCGGGCTGATGTTCCTGGCGATCTTCGCGGCGTTCGAGCGGCTCGACGTCGGCCTGGCGGTGGCCGGGGTGATCCTGGTCCCGGTCGTGGCGCTGGCCTGGCTCGACTTCGCCGTGCTCCGGTCGCGGGCGTCCGCCTACCTCGCCGAGCAGGCCGCTCGCGAACCGGCCGACGGCCCGCCGGGGTGAACGCAAGGTCCGCCCGGGCGGGGTCGTCGGCAGGTCGGTCGGTCGCGCGATCCTCCGGGCGGGATCGGATGTCAGGCATAGCAGCCGGCGACGGCGACGAGGTCGGCCTCTTCCTCGTCGTCGGGCTCGGCGTCGGCCCATTCCTCGGCGTCGGCCACGCCGGCCTGGAGTTCGGCCTTGAGCCGCTTCCGGGCGGTGTGAAGCCGCCGCTTGATGGTGCCGATGGGGGTGTCGAGCCGGTCGGCGATCTCGATCAGGGACTGGCCCTGGATGTAGAAGGCGACGAGGGTCTCGCGGTCGAGCGGCTTGAGCCGGGCCATCCCGTCCCAGAGGCGCTGGGCGCGCTCGCGGGCGATGAGTTCGTCGAGGGGGTCCTGGCGCTGCTCGCCGGCGGCTTCGAGGACCTCGGCGTCGACGTTGGGGGGCTGGACCCGGCGGGTCGCCCGGTTGATGGCCATCCGGGCGGCCACCTGGCGAATCCAGCCGGCGAACCGCTCGGGCTCGCGGAGCTGGTCGAGCCGCTTCATGACGTGGAGGAAGACCTCCTGGGTCAGTTCGAGGGCCTCGCTCGGGTTGCCCAGCCGCCGGAGGCAGATGGCGTGCACGGTCCGCTCGAACTGCTCGACGAGGTCGCCGAACGCCTCGCGGTCGCCCGCCTGGGCGCGGAGGACCAGGTCGGCCAGGTCGGTCCAACGGGGGTCCCGCGGGGGGACGATGCTTCGGACGGTCGCAATCACGGAAATCGCCCCTCCCCCGATCCTCGGGGGCTCGGGCCCGGTCGTCGCGCCGATGATCCTCACGATGAACGAAAGACGGGCGCGGACCGGGCTTCGCCTCGACACAATCCAGGCGCCGACGCAGGCCGGGCGGGCTCGGGAGGGTCGCGGCCACTCCCGGGGGCGGATCGCAGGACGATCCGGCCCGAGGGAGCGGCGCGGCCCCCCGACGGCTCGGGCCGGGGGTCGGCGACCGACGGTTGACGGCTGGGGCGCGGGGAACCTGCCGGCGGGATGCCGGCGAGGGTCTCACGCGCGGGCCGACCGCCCGTCCTGGGGCCGGGTCCGGCTCGGGAGGTCCGAGGCGAGGATCGCCCTTCGGGGCGACTCGCGATCGGCCGACTCTCCGGGCCGTCCGGCTTGGGGCCGGGGGTTCGACTTCATCCCCCGCGACCACGCCTCATGGCGTGGCGACGGGTACCAGGGCAACTCGGGCCGCTCGGCCCGCGGGCCTCGACCGATCGCGACGCCAGGCGAGGGATGTCCTCGACAGGCGCCGCGGGGCGAGGGCTCTCGGGGCGTCTCCTCGTTGAGCCCGGCTGCCGTCCTGCGGGACGACGACCGGGGTGGCGGGGGGGATCGCCAAGCTGATGAGCTGCCCCTGCTGGTCCCGGGCCCCGCAACTCTGCCGGAGTTGCGACGACTCGGGGGATGAACCGGACATCGGGAGCATCGCCGGCTTCATCGATTTGGGCCCCATCTTTTCAATGGATGGGAATCCGAATCGAATCGGCCTGGGAGACTCCGCGACGCCGACACGCACGTCGACGACGACGAGGGGATGGGCGTGGATGAAGCGCAGGGTCAGCTCACCATTGTTGTTGGCGCCCGCGTAGACGGCGAGCGACCGCGTGCCGAGGTTCAGCCGATTCAGATTGGCCGACAGCGTCCGGTTCGTGCGGTTCAACATGGCAGGACCCTCACTTCCACCCAAAATAGGCGGGTTGGAGATGCCCGAGCGGCGAGTCGCCGTCGGGCGGGGCCGCCCCGGTCTGTTCCCGGGTCGGCCGGAGGCATCGAAGGCCGAGGCCCTCGCGAAGGCAAGCGGATGGGTGTCCGACTGACTCCCAATTCCTCGCGTCCACCGGCCGGGCGACGCGCCCGGCCTGCTGATGATCCGACCCGATCTCTCCGGCCCGACCGGATGAGGGCCGGGGCCGGGGGTTCGCCGGTATGACAGGATAGACGCAAGACAGGTTCGCGGCAATTCGAGAAGGCCCATGAGGAATTCCGGGGTGGTGGCCGATCCACCGCCGCGATCTCGCGAGCAGCCGGACAGAAGTCGGGCTAGGACCTCGGAAATCCGGGGCATAGGCCCGACTTCAGTCGGGCCTGCTCGCCCCCCTGAGACTCTCCGAAAGCACCACCCCGCGATCCATCGCGGGCCGCGAGGCCCGCGCCATTTCGGGCCGAGAATGGCCGGGTCGCCGTCACTTGCCGACGGGCGAGGCGGCCGGCTTGGTCGGCTTGGAGAACGCCGCTCCGGCCGGGTCGGTGGTCGGGCCGACGGCCTCCTTCGGGGCGACCGGCGTGGGGGCATCCCCGCAGCCGGAGACGACCCAGAGTCCACACGCGACGAGGTAGCATTTCCAGGATCTTCGCATGTTCGTCCGGCCTCGAACGTGAAGAGGTGAAGAATCGGACGCCGGCTCCTCGTCAGGGCGAAATGGACCGACGAGGGCGGCCCCGCCACCAGCGACACACCGCCGATGGGCCGAGCCCTCCGTCAATAACTATCCGCGCTGACCACTTCACCCCCGGCGCGAGTGCCCAGGGCCCACCACGTCTGGAGGGTGACGCTGTCCTTGACGAACTTGACCGAGGCGTCGGCGAAGCAGATGTTGACGCCGCCGGGATGGTTGCTCGTCGGCGGGAGGCTCCCCTGGAGCCCGCCGAGGCCCCCGCTCGGCTCCAGCGAACCGGCGGTGTCGCACGACACGCTGTTGGGAGGGCCGAAATGGAAATAGCGGTTGAAGGCGGAGGCTTCGGGGTGGGCGATCGTCCAGATCTGGCCCGTGCGGTAGGAAACGATCGCCTGGGCCGTCGCGGGCAGGTTCCGGCAGGCATTGAGGACATTCATGGCCCCGGCGACGTCGCCGCTGTTCAAGATCCCGGTCGCGCCCGCCGCGAAGATGGGCCGTTTCTTGTCGGACGTGCTCAACGAGCCCAGCCTGACGGTCGGGTTGTTGGTGATCCCATAGAGTCGCTCGCTGAACATCCCCGTGTTGGACATGCCGTCGGTGATCGCCTGGGGCCCGATCGTCATGGTCGGGTAATTCTTGCCGCTCGCGTCGTAAGGGCTGAGGATCGTCCCGGAATAGACGGCGATCGATCCGGGTCCGCCCATGTTGCCCATGTAGTTCAACCCGCCGTAGGGCGGCTGGGGCAGCCCCGTCGCGCTCTCCGAAGGGCAGAGCATGGCGTTGACCTTGGTGGTCATGACGGTGCTGTTGACGACGGGAGGCGTCGCGGGAGAATCCCGGAACCCGAAGCTCAGATTCCACGCATTATAAATATTGCCCCCTTCCAGCTGTGACATGATCATAAGCGGCCAGCCGTAGGTGTAGGAATCGAAGCCGCTGCCCTTGATCCCGGTCGACGGGTTCGCCTGGTTCGTGCCGGCATTGTACATGTCGCCCAGGGGCAGGGCGTTGTAGGTTGCGATGTAGTTGTGGGCCGCCAATCCCAACTGCTTCAGGTTGTTGATGCACTGGGCTCGCCTGGCGGCCTCGCGGGCCGCCTGGACGGCGGGCAGCAGCAGGGCGATCAGGACGGCGATGATTGCGATCACCACCAGCAACTCGATGAGCGTGAAGCCTCGGGCGCGCCGCGGCATGACATGCCTCCTCGGGATCTGACGACGGATCATGAAATCGGGGGCGCGGGTCAAGCCATCCCGGGCGAGGAGCACGCCGGTTCGATGTATGACGATGAATCGAGAGGAGTTGACCCGAGACCGAGAGTAGCTCGCCCCGGCAGCCGTGACAACCTTTGTTGGAATATTTCCTCGCAATCGTCGATCACGGCCCGATCATCCCTCCAAATCCGGGGGAAACGGCCCTCGTCGGCGAAGATGCGACCCTGATGGGCAGGATGGAGGATCGCTTGAAATCTCGTCGCGATGCCCTCCCCGCCGGGGGATGAACGCGGCCGGTTCAAGCCCGGGAGCCGACCAGCATCGGCCCGTTGACCAGGTTGTGGGGGGCCTGGCCGCGTTCGACCGCCCGTCGCCGACCGGAAGAAGGTCGGGCCGGGCGGTCGCGGGCGTGACGGCTGAAGCCGCAAGGAGGGTTCGCGGCCATTCGAGAATTCTTCTCGGATTCGCCGGATCGGGCCGCCCGACGCCCCCCGATCGTCGATCGTGCTCAATCCTTGAGGTTGAAGTCGATCGGATTCGAGCCGCCCTTGACGCCGGCCGTCAACCCGGACGTGGCGGGCTTCTCGAACTTCTCGGGCACCAGCAGCTTGGGCGGGACGGGCTTCTTGGGGATGTAGTCGAGCACCGGCTCATCGCGCGCGGAGATGGTGATGTTGTAATCGCCGATCAGGGCGCCATCGCCGGGGTTCTCGGTCTGGAGGCGGTACGACCCGTCGGGGCCGATCAGGCCGGTCGCGTTCCGGCCGTCGGGGGCCTTGGTGAGGAAGGTAATCGTCCCCAGGGGGACCGGCTTGCCCTGGTAGGTCACCTTGCCCGAGACCTGGGCCATCCCGGGGCCGGTCGAGCCGCAGGCGATGGGTATCGACCCCGCGACCGCGAGGAGGAAGAGGGCGAATCGACCCCTCGCGGCGATCCTCGTGTCCGTTCGCATCAAGCTCGGTGCTCCGCAAGTCGGGGGGCGGCACCGGCCGCGACCGCTTCGCCGCGGCGCGGCGCGGCGCGGCCCGTGCCCGGTTGGATCGAGGGGAGTCGGGGTCTGTCAGTACGAGTCGGCGGAGATCACCTCGCCCTGGGCCCGGGTGCTCAACGCCTGGTAGGTAGCGATGTTGACCGTGCTCTTGACGAATTTGACCGAGCCGTCGCACATGGCGAAGTTGCCGCCGCCGGGGTGCAGGCTCCGGAAGCTGTACCAGTGGTGAAAGCTGTAGCGGTCGGTCTTGCCGGTGGCGAGAATGGTGCTGTCGGAGCCGGTGATGGCGACGCCCGGGGCGATGTAATTCAGGGGGATGGCCGTCGAGCCGATCGACTGGTTAGCCTCGACCCAGGCGTTCCACGCGGTCACCTTCTGGATCTGCTCGCCGGCCAGGAAAGTGTTCGAGGTGCCGTCGGTGATCTGCGCGAGCGGGACTCCGGAGCATTGCCGCCAGAAGATCCCGCTGCCGGTCGTCTGGCCGGGGACGCCCACCTTGTTCGTCGACGAGTCGCCGAGCGCGTTCCCGCGACAAGGGTAACCTTGGGCCGGGTTGAACGCCGAGACGCCCCCCGCCGGGCAGGTGGAGCCGCAGTTCAGGCAGTTGTCGCCGAGGTTGCCATTGTAGGACGTCCCGGCCGCCGGGTCGTTGCTGATCTCGTCGGCGTTGCTGGAATCGATCGCCGGGCTGGGGTCGGACGGGCAGAGCAGCGTGTTGACCACGGTCACGCGAACCGTCGAATTCTGCTCGCCGAGGAACGTCGGGCTCCAGTTGCCGATGGCGTTCATGCCCCACATCACGTTGAAGTTGATCGCGTTGTAGAGCGGCTGCTGCTCCATCTGGGGGAGGATGAAGACCAGCCAGCTTGCATTGTTCCAGGAGTAGGTCCCCGAGGCGTACGCTGGGTGCAGGTACAAGTTCGCCGGGAACGAGTTCATGATGTCGTTGTAGTTGTGGCAGGCGATGGCCAGCTGCTTGAGGTTGTTGACGCACTGGGCGCGGCGGGCGGCCTCGCGGGCGGCCTGCACCGCAGGCAGCAGCAGCGCGATCAGGACGGCGATGATGGCGATGACGACCAGCAATTCGATCAGCGTGAAACCTCGGGCGCGACGCGGCATGGTGTTGCCTCTCTTGATCTCACCGGGAGGGAGGATGAGGACCCGGGGCAAGGTGACGACCAAGCCCCGACGCGGCGACGACCCGGCGGCTGCGATGAGGAGAGTCGTCGGATCGTGATCTCACGGAGTTGACCCGCGACCAACCTTAACCTGGCGACAAGCCAGTTACAATTTCTTTCGCCATTCATTTTCCACGAATTCGCAGCCCTCACGCATATACGATGCCTGCCCGCATCGAATCCCGCCGGGGCACGGCGCGTGGCCCAGGTCGGGGCGGCCGGCGGGTCAGGCCGGGAGTGTGATCCGGGGGTCGGCCAGCATCGGCCCGTTGACCAGGTTGTGGGGGGCCTCGCCGCGGAGGACCCGGCGGACCTCCTCGGCGGCCTTGGTCCTCAGCTCGACGAAGCCCTCGATGCTGTAGAAGGCCGAGTGGGGCGTGAGGATCACCCGGGGGTGGTGGCGGAGCCGGTCGTCGTCGAGCGGCTCGTGTTCGAAGACGTCGAGCCCGGCGCCGAGGAGGTGGCCGGAGTCGAGCGCGGCGATCAGGGCGGCCTGGTCGACGAGCGGCCCCCTCGCGGTGTTGATCAGGGCCGAGCCCGGCCTCATCCGGGCCAGGGCCGCCGCGTCGATCAGGTGGTGCGAGCGGTCGTCGAGGAAGCAATGCAGGCTGACGAAGTGGCTCGACTCCAGGAGCGGCCCCAGGTCGAACTCGCGGCGGATGCCCAGGGCCTTGTCGAGGCCGATCGGGGCGTAGGGGTCGTAGAACGCCACGTCGAGCCCGAACGCCTTGGCCCGGAGCGCGGTGGCCGTGCCGATCCGGCCGCAGCCGACCAGGCCGAGCGTCTTGCCCCGGAGCCGGGGCGTGTCGCGGCCGGTCAGGTAGTCCCAGGTCCCCGCCCGCATGGCCGCGTCGCTGATCCGGAGGTGGCGGGTCACGGCCAGGAGGAGCAGGATCGCATGGTCGGCGACCTCCTCCGTGCCGTAGTCCGGGACGTTGCAGACGGCGATCCCCCGCGCCCCGGCGGCGGCCAGGTCGACGTTGTTGTAGCCCACCCCGGCGCGGACCACGGCCCGGCATCGGGGGGCGGCGGCGAAGGTGGCGGCGGTCATCCGGGCGATGTCGTGGAACAGGATCAGGGCGTCGGCGTCGCCGACGAGGCCGGCCAGGCCGGCCTCGTCATGCGCGTCGGCGACCACGACGTCGGCCACGCCGTCGAGCACGGGCCCCTCGATCGAGGCGTCGCGGAGGAAGTCGGCGATCACCACCTTGGGTCGGGCCGTCATCGGGCGAACCTCCGCGTCGCGGGGGGGACGGCCGGCCTCGGCCAGGAGGAGACGCCCCCCGGGTCGGGCACGGCGAAGGCCTCCGAGGCGGGCGGCGCGCCGGCCTCGACGGCGACCCGATCGGGCAGGCCGCGGATCAGGCCGCCGAACGACCGGGGGTGCTCGACCGGGCGGATCGAGCGGACCTCGTCCAGGCCCGCCGACCAGGGCACGACCCCCCAGTCCGCCGGGAAGAACCAGACCCGGCGGTCGGTCAGGACCAGCGCCCCCGCCGCCCCGGCCCGCCGGCCGACCCGACGGGCGGGGGACGAGGCCAGGACCGACTCCCCCGCCCCGAGGTGGAACGCCGACCGGCCCGCGTCGACCCGGGGGGCGTTGCGGGCGAAGAGCGCCGGGCGGACCAGGAAGACGACGGCGAGGTCGGCCGCGATCGTCAGGAGGCAGGCGACCGGGATCGCCGGCATCAGGACGACGCTGACCGAGAGGAAGCCGAGGATCGCCAGCCGGTCGAAGAGCGGGGTCGCCGGGTCGAACCGGCCCCAGGCCAGCGTCACCAGGGCCAGCTCGCCGGCAATCACCAGGATCAGCGTGGCCAGGCGGAAGAACGGGGCGAACGCCAGGCGGACCTTGATCGGCGTCATCGGGCCGTCACCCTCGGGGCATCGGGGGCCCCTCGGCGGGGCGGGGCCTTGGTTATCGCCGATCGGGCGGGTAGGTTCAACGACCGCGGTCGGGGAATCGACGCGGGCCCCGGCGGGCCGCTCGGGGTCGCCCGGGCCCGGCCGGGTCGTCCGCTCCACCGAGGGGGTCGCAGTCCAATGCCCAGGATCAAGCAATTGCTGGCGGACGGCCAGCTCGTCCGGATGTTCGGGATCGGCCAGCTCTACACGCCGAAGCTGATCGAGATCGTCGGCGAGCACGGCGGCTTCGACGCCCTCTGGCTCGACGCCGAGCACGCCGGGCTGTCGATGGCCGAGATCGAGGCGTCGACGATGGCCGCCCGCTACCACGGGCTCGACCACTTCGTCCGCCAGCCGGCCACCGACTACGCCTCGATCATGCGGTCGCTGGAGGCGGGGGCCGGCGGCGTGATGGTCAGCATGGCCCGCGGCCCCGAGGACGCCGAGCAGGCGGTCCGCTGGGCCAAGTTCCACCCCAGGGGCGAGCGCGGGCTCAACGGCGGCAACCGCGACGGCCGATTCGGCCTGATGCCGACGGCCGAATACGTGGCCAAGGCCAACGCCGAGACCTTCGTCGGCATCCAGATCGAGACCGCCCGGGCGATGGAGTCGGTCGCCGAGATCGCCGCGATCCCCGACGTCGACCTCGTCTTCGTCGGCCCGGCCGACATCAGCCAGGTCCTCGGGATTCCCGGCGACTTCGAGAACCCCCGCTGCCTCGACGCGATCGAGAAGATCGCCCAGGCCTGCGCCCGGGTCGGCAAGCCCTGGGGGATCGTCCCCCGGGGGCCCGAGTACGCCGACCGGATGCTCGGCTGGGGCTGCCGGATGTTCGTCCTGGCCTTCGACATCCACGTCGTCCACGCCGGGATTCGCTCGGTCAAATCGCGCTACACCTCGTTCTACGAAACCTGAACCGATCAACTTCCTGCTCTTGTCGGGCGGAGGAAATCCACCACGGTCCGGGCCCGACCGGGGCGTTGCCCGGCTTTGCCGGACCGCGTCCGTCGGATGTTCCGCCGAGCCGCCAAGACGAAGCCAACGTGCCCGGTGGGTCGTATCCCGTCGCCGCAAAGACGAACCCAACGGGGCGGCCGGGCCGATCCGCCGTCTCGATCATGACCATCCCAAACGAAGCCATCGGGTCGCATCTCGGGGTCTCGCCGTGGTTTCCGCCCTCCCGAGGGAACTATCCCCGCCGGGCGAGACCGTTAGTCGGCTTTGTCGGCCGGCTTCGAATTTTCCGACGAGCCAATCCGCCGTGTAGGCTTGGGCGGACACAAACTCATCCCCACGGAGCGGCCGGACGGACCATGAGCGAACCCAAGACGCTGTTCATCACCGGGGCGACCGGCCTGGTCGGCAGCCACGCGGTCGAGGAGGCCCTCCGGCGCGGGTTCCGGGTCAAGGCGCTCGTCCGGGGGTCGAGCGACAGCCGATGGCTCGACGAGCGGGGCGTGGAGAAGGTCGCGGGCGACCTCGAAGATGCCGAGGCGCTCCGGCGGGGCGTCGCCGGCGCCGATTGGGTCTTCAACTGCGCGGCCAAGGTGGGGGATTGGGGCAGCCTGGAGGAGTTCCGCCGGCTCAACGTCGCGGCCCTCAAGCTCCTGCTCGACGCGGCGAGCGACGCCAAAGTTAGCCGGTTCGTCCATGTCAGCTCGTTGGGGGTCTACGAAGGTCGGGACCATTACGGGACCGACGAGGCGACGCCCCCGGCGGCCGAGGCCCTCGACGGCTACACCCGGTCGAAGGTCGAGGCCGAGGCGCTCGCCCTGGGCTACGTCCGCGATCGGGGGCTCCCCCTGAGCGTCGTCCGGCCCGGGTTCATCTACGGCGAGCGCGATCGGACGGTCCTGCCCAAGCTGGCCGACTCGCTCCGGACCGGGCGATTCGCCTACTTCGGCTCGGGCGATCAGGCGCTCAACTGCATCTACGTCAAGAACCTGGTGCACGCGATCTTCCTCGCCGCCGAGGTCCCCGCCGCCGTCGGCGAGGTCTTCAACGTCACCGACGGCGCCCGCGTGAGCAAGCGGCAGTTCGTCGGCCGCGTGGCCGAGCTGGCGGGCCTGCGCCCCCCCCGCCGCAAGATCCCGCTCTGGCTGGCCCGGACGCTGGCGGTCCTCCTGGAACGGCGGGCCAGGCGGAAAGGCTCGACCACGCCCCCGCTCGTGAACAAGGCCCGCTACAAGTTCCTCGGCCTCAACCTCGACTACTCGATCGAGAAGGCCCGCCGGGTCCTCGGCTACGAACCCCCGTTCACGACCGAGCAGGGCCTGGTCGCGGCGATGGCCGATTTCATGGCCCCGAAGGCGGTGAAGCCCGAGGCCGTCGCGTCGCGGTGATGGCGGATCGAGGATGTGGCCGAGGGTATCGGTCGCCGGACCCTTCCCCGGGGCGGCCGAATCTGCGAGCATCGGGTCGAGGGCTCCGGCCGCCGATCCGATCACCCGGGCGAGACGCAACATGGATCACATCCAGGGGAAGCGCATCGCGGTCCTCGTCGAGAAGCTCTACGAGGACCTGGAACTCTGGTACCCGGTGCTCCGGTTCCGCGAGGCCAGCGCCGTGGTGACGATCGTCGGCCCCCAGGCCGGCGAGTCGTACCCGTCGAAGCACGGCTACCCAGCGAAGGCGGACAGGTCGGCGGCCGACGTGAAGGCGACCGACTTCGACGCGATCGTGATCCCCGGCGGGTACTCGCCCGACCACATCCGGCGGCACAAGGCGATGATCGATCTGGTCGCCGAGGCGGCCCGGCTGGGCAAGGTCCTGGCGTCGATCTGCCACGGCCCGTGGGTCCTCTGCTCGACGAAGGCGCTCAAGGGCCGGCGACTCACCGGGTTCTACTCGATCCGCGACGACGTCGAGAACGCCGGCGGGATCTGGGAAGACGCCGCGTGCGTCCGCGACAGCAACCTCGTCACCAGCCGGACCCCGGACGACCTCCCCGCCTTCCTCAAGGGGATCTTCGAGGCCCTGGCCGAGCCGGCGACCGCCCGCGCCTGATCGGCCATCCGGGATTAGGAATGGTTGATGGGTGATGGTTCATGGCCGATCTTCGCCGGGGCGGACGAGGCCGCTCCCGAGGGATGATCGGCCTTCCCCCGGCCATGAATCATCAGCCGACCTGGGCGAGCAGGCCTTCCATCTCGGACGCCGCGTGCCAGTCGCCGCGCTTGCCAGCCAGGGCGATCCCGGCCTGGAGGGAGGAGCGGGCGTCGTCGAGATCGCCGGACTCCAGGAACGACTGGCCGAGCATCTGGTGCGCGGCGACCTGGTCGGTCGGGTTGTCGGCGATGAGGGCCTTGAGCCGGTCGCGGCCCTCGGCGGTGTCGCCGTCGCGGAGGCACTGCACAGCCAGGCCGTAGCGGAGGAACGAGTCGGCCGGGTCTTCGGCCAGGCTGGCCTCGAGCATCAGGCGTCGCGGCGTCTTCTCGGCCATCGGTGGCTTGCTCCCGCCCTTCCCCGCGGATCGGATCGTCGAGGCTAGCCAGGCTAACGGCGGCGGGCCGGGCGTGTCAATCGACCGCCCGGGGGCGACGGGCAGCCCCGGGAGGACGGATCGGCGGCGGCCAGTTTTTCCGCCGCGATCCGCCGGTTTTCGGCCTGGTTTCCGGGCGGACGGCGTTGGGCCTGGGCAAGGTTTGCGGGTCGTTCGGAAGAGTCGAGAGGGGGGGCCGCCGCGGGCGGAGACGGTCGCAAGCCGCCCGGAACGGAGGCCGATCCAAGGCAGGTCGGGGGTCGGCGATTGACCCTCGTTGAGGATTCGGGCGGGCATGGCGGCCCTGTCGGATGGGGCCCGCCGCGGTGCTCGTGCCGGTCCTCCAGGCCTGGCCTCAGCCTAGGGGGTTCCATCGTGCCACTGTCCATGATGCGTCGGGATGGACTCTTGCTCGCGGCGCTCGTCGGGGTGGCGATGGCCGGCATCGCCGGGCCGGCTCGGGCCGATCGGGCCTCGCGGAGGACCCCGGTGGTCGACTCGGTGGAGCGGGCCAAGCTCTCCGTGGTGAACATCTCCAGCGAGAAGAACTCGGCCTCGACGAGCCGATGGCCGTTCAAGCCCGAGGAGAGCCAGCGGCCCCGGGTCAGCGGGATGGGCAGCGGAGTGATCGTCGACGCCCGGGGGTTCATCCTCACCAACCACCACGTCGTCGACAAGGTCCAGGGGATCGAGGTCCACCTCTTCGACGGCACCAACCTGCCGGCCCGGGTGGTCCAGTCCGACCGCGAGATGGACCTGGCGGTCCTCAAGGTCGAGGCCGGCCGGCCGCTGACGGCGGTGGCCATCGGGTCGTCGGCCGACCTGATGCTGGGCGAGACCGTGATCACCATCGGCAACGCCTTCGGCTACGAGAACACGATCTCCAAGGGGATCGTCTCCGCCCTGAAGCGGAACGTGACGCTCGCCGACGACCAGGTCTATCGCAACCTGATCCAGACCGACGCCTGCATCAACCCGGGCAACTCGGGCGGGCCGCTGATCAACGCCGACGGCGAGCTGGTGGGGATCAACGTCGCCACCCGATCCGGGGCCCAGGGGATCGGCTTCGCCCTGCCGATCGACGACGTGAAGCGGGTGGCGACCGACATGATGAGCATCCGCAAGCTCGCCCTGAAGTGGCACGGGATGGTCGCGGGCGAGTCGTGGCAGGGCGAGGAGCGGCGGGTGGTCCTCGGCGAGGTCCAGTCGAACAGCCCGGCCGAGGCCGCCGGCTTCCGCCCCGGCGACCAGCTCCTCCGCGTCGGCGACCTGGCGATCACCACCCCGCTCGACATCGAGCGGGCCCTGCTCGACGCCCAGCCCGGCCAGCCGACCCGGGTCCTGGTCCGCCGCGACGGCCGCGACCAGGAGTTGCCGATCGACGTCCGCTCGCTGGGTCGGGCCGCCGCGCCGGCGGTCAACCCCGACGCCATGAACCAGGTCTGGCGGACGCTCGGCTTGAAGCTCACGCCGGTCGACTCCGGCTACGTCGCCGTCGCCGACGCCCGGCTCCACGGCGGCCTCTACGTCGAGTCGGTCATCCCCGACAGCCCCGGCGGCCGGGCCTCGATCCAGAAGGGGGATATCCTGGTCGGGATCAACGTCGGGGCCCGCCACTGGGAGACGATCCGGGCCGACAACGTGCTCTACATCCTCCGCCAGCCCGAGGTCGCCCAGGCCCAGTCGCTCCCCTTCTACATCGTCCGGAGCAACAGCATCCACCAGGGCTCGATGGTCCTCGCCGACGTCGCCCGGGCCGGCGGCTCGATCGCCCGCTGAGCGTCCGGCCGGGATCGAGGATGGATCATGCGAGGTGCATCATCGGCTTGAGGCCCCCCTCGCTCCATTCCCGCCCGCCCGCCGCCGGGTTATCCTGGGACCGGTCCGAGATCGGCCGGTCGCCGGAGGGGGAGGCGTGATGCGGGTGGTCGTCGCCCCGGACAAGTTCAAGGGGAGCCTGTCCGCCCCCGAGGCGGCGCGGGCGATCGGCCGAGGGGTCCTGCGGGCCGCGCCCGATGCGTCGGTGGAACTCGTCCCAATGGCCGATGGCGGCGAGGGGACGGTCGCGGCGCTGGTCGAGGCGACGGGGGGCCGGTATGCCGAGGCGACCGTCTCCGGGCCGATGGGCGAGCCGGTCGTGGCCCGGTACGGGCGGCTCGGCGACGGCCGGACGGCGGTGATCGAGATGGCGGCGGCCTCGGGCCTGGTGCTCGTCCCGCCCGAATCCCGCGACCCGACCCGAGCCTCGACCCGGGGGACCGGCGAGCTGATCCGGGCGGCGATCCTGGCCGGCGCCGATCGGCTGATCGTCGGGATCGGCGGCAGCGCCACCAACGACGGCGGGGCCGGGATGGCCCAGGCGCTGGGATGGCGGCTGCTCGACGGCGACGGGCACGACCTCCCGCCGGGCGGCGGACCTCTGGCGAAGCTCGACCGGATCGAGTCGGGGGGAATCCGCCCGCCGCTTGGGATCTCGATCCGGGTCGCCTGCGACGTCGACAACCCGCTCCACGGCCGGCTCGGGGCCTCGCGGGTCTATGGGCCCCAGAAAGGCGCCACGCCCGATCAGGTCGAGGCGCTCGACGGCAACCTGGAGCGACTGGCGCGGCTGATCCGTCGCGACCTGAACCTTGACGTTGCCGAGATCCCCGGCGCCGGCGCGGCGGGGGGCCTCGGCGCGGGCCTGATCGCCTTCGCGGCCGCGGAGTTGACGCCGGGGGTGGGCCTGATCATCGAGGCCGTCGGGCTGGCCGATCGGCTGGCGGGCGCCGACCTCTGCCTGACGGGCGAGGGGGCGGTCGACGCATCGAGCGCCTTCGGCAAGACCGCGGTGGGAGTCGCGCGGCTGGCGCGGTCGCTTGGCTGCCCGACCCTGGCCCTCGTCGGTTCGATCGGGCCGGGGGCCGAGGATGTGCTGGGCGAGGGGGTCGACGCGATCTTCAGCCTCTGCCCCGGGCCGACCTCGCTGGCCCTCGCGATCGCGCGGGCCGGGGAATGGTTGGAACGCGCGGCCGAGCAGGCCACCCGGGCCTTCCTGGCCGGGCGGCGACGGGACGGATCGCGATGAACGACCCGACCGAAAGTGCCCGGTCGCCGGCCCCGGGCGAGTTCGGCCTGATCGCCTGGATTCGCGCGCGGTCGGCCGCCGGCGGGCGGGTGGCCCTGGGGATCGGCGACGACTGCGCGAGCCTCCGGTTCACGCCCGGGGCGGAGGTCCTGGTCACGACCGACATGCTGATGGACGGCCGCCACTTCCGGCTCGGCGAGGCGACCCCGGCCGAGATCGGCCACAAGGCGCTGGCGGTGAACCTGTCGGACATCGCGGCGATGGCGGGCGTGCCGGTGGCGGCGTTCGTGGCGGTCGCGCTGCCGAGGGGCCGGGCCGTGGCCGTGGCGACGGGGTTGCACGACGGGATGCTCGCGCTGGCCGACCGCTTCGGCGTGAGCCTGGCCGGGGGCGACACCAACGCCTGGGACGGGCCGCTGGTGGTGAGCGTCACCCTGCTGGGCGAGGCCACCGCGCGCGGGCCGGTCCGCCGCTCGGGGGCCCGGCCGGGCGACGCCGTCCTGGTGACGGGCCCGCTCGGCGGGAGCCTGCTCGGGCGGCACCTCCGGCCGACCCCCCGCGTGGCCGAGGCCCTCGCGATCGTCGAGGCCGCGACGGTCCACGCCATGATCGACCTCTCCGACGGCCTGGCCTCCGACCTCGGCCACATCCTGGAGGAATCCGGCAACCTCGGCGCCACGATCGACGCGGCGTCGATCCCGATCCACGCCGACGCCCACGCCGCGAGCCGCCTCGACGGCCGGCCCTCGCTCGACCATGCCCTCGGCGACGGCGAGGACTTCGAGCTCTGCCTGACGCTCGACCCGGCCGAGGCCGACCGCCTGCTCGCCGGGCCGCCCCCCGGCCTGACGTTCGCCAGGGTCGGCACGATCGACGCCGAGCCGGGGCTCCGGCTCCGCCGGCCCGACGGGTCCGTGGTCCCGCTCGCGGCCCAGGGGTTCGACCACCTGGCCCCGGGCGTCTGAGGGGGGAGTCCGACGATGCGCCTCGAACGGACCGGGCCCGAGACGCTGAGCGTCGCCCTCGACTCCGAGGCCGACACCGAGGCGTTCGGCCGCGCCCTGGCCGTCGTCGTCCGCCCCGGCGTCGTGATCGGCCTGGTCGGGACCCTCGGCGCCGGCAAGACCCGGCTCGTCCGCGCCCTCGCCGAGGCCCTAGGCGTCGACCCGGGCGCGATCTCCAGCCCGACCTTCGTCCTGATCCACGAATACGACGGCCGGTTGCCGATCTACCACTTCGACGCCTACCGCCTGGCCAACCCCGACGAGTTCGACGCCCTGGGCGCCTCCGACTACTGGGCCGACGGCGAAGGGCTCTGCCTGATCGAGTGGGCCGACCTCGTCGCCGACCGCCTGCCGCGGTCGACCTGGTGGGTCCGGATCGACCTGGCGGGCGAGACGGGGCGCGTCGTCCGGTTCGAGTCGCCCGAGGCCGATCGGCTCGCCGACCTCCTGGGCAACTCTCCTCCCTGAGCGACGATCCGCCGCCCCCCCTCGGGCGCAGTCGCGGCGATCAGGCCGCTTTCTTGCGGGCCGGATTCGTCGTCGCGGGCGCGGGCTGCGGGGTGAGGGTGGGTCTGAGGATGGCGCGGTGGGCGAAGGGGCCGGTGGGCTTGTCGGCGGTGGCGATGGCGACGTGGTGTTTCCGGGTCTCCGGATCGAGCGCGGAATAGGTCAGGTAGAACGTCCCGTCGCGCTCGAAGACCTCGGGGGCCCAGTCGTGCTCGCGGGCCCAGGGGACGGGGAAGTCGAGCTTCCGGGGGGGTCCAATGGACCAGGTCGGGCGACTCCATGAGCTGGAAGCCGGTGCCCCGGGTCTGGGTCCCGTAGGCGTAGTAGCGCCCGCCGTGGGCGATGACGAAGGGGTCGGGGAAGTCGCGGGCGTGGACGGGATTGGTGTCGGTCGGCGGCTCGTCGGCGATCGCCGGGGCGGAGCAGGCCAGCATGAGAAGAATCCGGCGCCCGATGATCATCTTCTCGCCCCTTCCACGCTCGCGTCGGGCCCCGACCGCGGCCCCAGGATACCGGGGCGGGGCCGGTCGAGGAACGGGGCCCGGATCGACAGGGTTTCGGGCAGGTAGAACTGGGCCCGCTGGCGGCGATCGGAGAGTTCGAGGGCGCCGTCGATGACGGTACGCTGGAAGTCGAAGAGCGAGACCGGGCCGGTCGCCTTGCCGGCCCGGCCGTCGGCGCGGGCCCGGGAGACGTCGAGCATCGCCTGGGCGAAGACGCGGTGGCCGTCGAGGCCGCCGAGGCTCGGCTCGTGTTCGGAGGCGAGGAAGGCGGCGACCTTCGAGCGGGCCTGGAGCTGGCGGACCCACTCCTTGATCTCGTGGTCCCAGCCCTCCTGCTTGACCGCGTGGACGGCGTCGACGAAGACGAACACGCGGCAGCCGAGCCCGGCGAGCTCGCCGAGCCGGTCGCCGAGCTCGCCGGCGTGGACCGAGGGGGGGGCGGGGTGCCCGTCGTCGGCCTCGGCGGTGGCGAGGAGCCGCTGCGAGCCGACTTCGAGGTAGTGCGACTCGATCACCACGACCACCACGTCGTCGGCGGCGAGCGAGCCGTCGCGGCCCGACTTGCCCAGCTCGTCGAGCGCCGAGGCGACCGACGCCGCCGTGAGCTGCGAGTTCACCAAGGCCCGGACGCGGACCCGGTCGGGCTCGAACCGTGCGGCCGGGGCGGAGGTGGGGTCGACCAGGCGGTCGCGGAAGAACCGGGCCAGGTCCTCGGCGTCGCGCTCGGCGAAGGCGATCCGGCCGAACCGCGGGTCGGAGAACGTCTCGGCGCCGATCGCGAGGACCTCCAGCCGGGCCTTCCGGCGTGCGGGAGGCGGCGGGGCCCGGTTGTCCACCTCGAACGATCAGGTTCGCCGCGTCCCCTGGGCGTCCTCGACGATCAGGCTGACGACCTGGCGGACGCCCGACCCGACCGGGATCGCCAGGTCGCCCGCCACGGTCCCCGCCGGCGCGGCCAGGGAGACCTGGGCGACCTCGCGGCCGTTGACGGCGATGGCGGCCCGGCGGATCAGGGCCGCGCCCTCGGCGGCGACGGCCCGGTAGGCGATCGCCGCGCCTCCGGCCCCGGCGCCGGCCGGCGCGGGCCCCGAGGGGCGGACGGCGATCTCGTCGAGCCGGCTCGTGGTCGGGTCGGCCGCGGCCGGGTCGACCGCCGGGAGGGCGGCCAGTGCGAGCGCCGGGTCGGCCGTGTCGAGCAGGCGGTCGATCGCGTTGGCCGCGGGGGCCTTGGGCTGGCGATACCTCGCCTCGAACTTGTCGATCGTGTCGAACGTCCCGGCGAGCAACCGCGCGACCGTGCCGCGGTTGGTCAGCCAGCCGAGGTGGCGGCGGTCGCCGGCCACCGAGGTGTCGTAGTGCCCCCGGGGGGTCCAGAGCACCCACTCGCGGTCCTCGCCGGGGAAGAGCGTCAACGCGGGATGATCGCGTTTGCTGGTGCCGGCCCGGATCAGCTCGCCGGCCCGGCCCATCCGGGCCTGGAAGCTGTCGATGGGGGAGGCCGTCCGGTCGTCGAGCCCAGGGAGGAATTCGCCGGGGTCCTTGCGGTCCGGGCCGATATAAAACTCCTCGATGACGTGCCCCCTGGCCAGGCCGATCCCCTCGGCGAACCCGCCGGGGGTGACCTCGGCCACGATCCAGGCCCCGGCCGGGTCGCGCTCGAAGCGGGCGCCGAACCGCGCGGGCCGGTCTCAGCCAGCCAGGGGCCAGAGCCGGACGCTCTGGTCGGACGAGGCGGTCGCCAGCCATCGGCCGTCGGGCGAGGAGGCCGGCGCGTAGGCCGGCCCGGCGTGGCCGGCGAAAAATCGGGTGGGCCGGCCCGTGGCCAGGTTCCAGAGCGCGACGCCGGTCCCGGACCCCACGGCGGCGACCGGGTCGGCGTGGCCGGCGGCCGGGTCGGGCGGGATCACGGTATAACTCCACCAGCGCTGCTCCCGCTCCTCGTCGAGTTCCCCCCGCCAGCCCCGGCCCCGGGGGTCGAGGAAGTCGAGCCGGAAGGGGCTCGCCGGGCGGATCGCCCATCCGGCCTCGGCGGCGACGGCGTGGCGGTAGGCGGGGCCCCCGTCCTCGACGGGATAGGGGCGACGTCCCCGGAGGTCGAACCCCTCGTACCGCGGGGCCCGACCGGGCGCGGGGGGACCCGAGCGGGCGAAGCGGACGGCCCGGCCGTCGGCCCGGAACCCGACGTCCCAGAGGCTGGTCCCGGCCCCCTTCCGCTCGACGATCGGGGGAGCGTCGGGGCTCAAGTCCTTGACGTAAACCGCCTGCGCGTCGCCGCCGGAGAAGGCCAGACGGCGGCCGTCGGGGCTGAAGGCATCGGCCTAGTGTCCCGAGTTAGAGGCTATCCGGGAAGCTACGCCGCTTTCGGTTGTGGATACTTGAATGGGGTGGCCGGCCGCCTCTCGTCTGGGGCCAGCCGCCGCAACATCCCTCGGATCGAGCTGATCC
>JAABUX010002874.1_pt1 | contig 23608 bp, 27 predicted proteins | sample 5561851 | NCBI WGS metagenome assembly JAABUX01 (sample SAMN10711883, study PRJNA513361) | rock metagenome | isolation source: Antarctica rocks | place: Antarctica: Victoria Land, Richard Nunatak red sandstone | collected 2016-01-03 | reverse complement strand
TGATGGCGCTGGCCGCGCCCGACGCCATCTTTATGCACTGCCTGCCCGCCAACCGCTCCGAGGAGGTCGCGCCCGAGGTGATCGACGGCCCGCAATCGGTCGTGTTCCAGCAGGCAGCCAATCGCCTGCCCACTGGTCAGGCGGTGCTATACGCACTTGTCACCAAGATTCTGTGATGGATTAGCTATCGGCGAGCAGTTGAGCGCCAGCGGCTTAAAACATCGTCGGCTCTCAGGCGTCTAACACGTCGTGCGAACCAATGCGCAGCCACACAACGTGCGTTTCGCCGTCCCGCACGGAATCTCCATACCGGAATACGGCCCGTCCGTCCGGCGCCCACGTCAACTCGTACTCACCCGGACGCCGCGCTAACCCCCTGATGCGCAGGCCGCGCCTGAACCCTTGTCCGGCCCTCACATCGGCGATGAATCTCGCCATGGCAACACCGACGAGGAATGTCTGCTCGTCGGTTAAGCCCGCGAATTGCCGTAGAAAGAGCGCCTCCAACTCATACGTGGGCATCGCTCAGCCCTGCGAGGAACTCGTCATCGGAGTAGTAGATACGCCCATGTTCCCCGTTCTGGAGCCTTTCTTCCGCCGCCCGCAACTCACCGTCCACGTCACGTGTGAAAGCCCATGCTTGCTCGGGATACTGGCGGCGCAACTCGGCCAACTCCTTGTCCGTCCAGGGCTCGGATGCTAGAAATGCGCGTATTGCCTCTCGTTGGGTCTCAAAGTACGCGTTGTCCAAGACGAGCGTCTCGCCCGTAAAGTGGTTGACGATGGCGCCGGGAACCTTTTGCGGTTCGGTTGCCATCAGCTATCCTCCTGTGTCGCTCGCGTCGTCTGATGGGGCTCCGTTCACCGCGGTCATGCCGGCGCGTTTCGCCCGTTTGTCGAGGCAGCGCTGTTCCTCAGCCACGACAACACCTATTATCACAGCTTGCGCAGCTTCACACCCTGGATGGCGTGGTCGCGGTCCTTCTCCAGGATGAGGTGGGCGCGCTCGCGCGTGGGCAGGATGTTGTCGCGCAGGTTGACGCCGTTGATCCCGTGCCAGATATGCTTGGCGGTCCCCACAGCCTCGGCTTCCGACAGTTCGGCGTAGCGACGGAAATAGGACGATTCGTCGCGGAACGCGGTCTCGCGCAAGGTCAGGAAGCGCTCGACGTACCAGCGCTCGATATCCTCGTCGGCCGCGTCCACGTAGAGCGAGAAGTCGAAGAAGTCAGAGACGAACAGCCGCGGCAATGCACCGCGACGGCTGCCCTCGGTTTGCAGCACGTTCAGCCCCTCCACGATCAAGATGTCGGGTTGCCTGACGACGTGCTTGACGTGCGGCACAATGTCGTAGGTCAGGTGCGAGTAGATCGGCGCGGGCACGGCGGGCCGGCCAGCCTTGACGTCGGCCATAAACCGCACCAACCCGCGCCGGTCGTAGCTCTCGGGGAAACCCTTGCGCGCCATCAAGCCGCGCGCCTCCAGCACCTGGTTGGGGTAGAGGAAGCCGTCGGTTGTAACCAGGTCGACCGATGGATGGGTCGGCCAGCGCGCCAGCAACGCCTGCAGGATGCGCGCGGTGGTGCTCTTACCCACCGCGACGCTGCCCGCGATGCCAATGACATAGGGCACTTTGGCGGCGGGATGTCCCAGGAAAACGTCGGTCGCCGCGTAGAGGCCCTGCGTCGCGGCGACGTAAAGGTTGAGCAGGCGCGAGAGGGGCAGGTAGATATCGGCGACTTCGTCCAGGGAGACCCGCTCGTTGAGTCCCTGCAACGCGGCAAGCTCGGCCTCGGAGAGCGGCAACGGCGTCGCGGCGCGTAAGCGCGCCCACTTGGCGCGGCTAAAGGAAATGTAGGGAGATAGGTCTTCCGTCCGGTGCGGCCGCCGGGCTACCATCGTCATCGTCGGGCTCCACATGCGCCAGTGCATGCGCCAGGCGTCTTGTCCATGCGCATCTCAACCAGTGGTAACTGTGGGGGAGTGTACCAGCTATGTTTTCCATGCGCAATCTAGATGCGTCGTGGGGGGTGCACCTTAAAATTGTGGGATTCGACCTGCGACGGCGGTCGCAGGGCAGCGCACGGACACTGCGGTGTCAGAACGAGGCCAAGAGCGAGGTGACGGCGGACCACACCCGACCGCAGTCGTCGTCCGCTGCCCTGCGACCGCCGTCGCAGGCCCGTTCCGGCCGCAGTCCACTTTTTTGAGGCGCACCCCGTCGTGGGCTGGGGATGAGTGCTGCTCTTACTCGACCTCGTGCAACTGTCCCGTCTTTACGTCATAGATGTAGCCGCTGACAGGGATGTCCTTGAGCAAGAGCGGCGAGGCGCCGATCTCCCGCAGGTCGTCGCGCACGCTCTGCTCCAGGTCGGTGAAAGAGTAGAACGGAATGTCCGTGTGGACGCCAAGGTCCTGCTCGATCTTCTGGCGCAGCTCATCGTCGGTAAAGGTGAGCATGCCGCAGTCGGTATGGTGGACCACCACCACCTCGCGCGTACCCAGGAGCTGCTGCGAGATGACGAGGGAGCGGATGGCGTCGGCGGCGCGGCCGCCCGCGTTGCGGATGACGTGGGCGTCACCCTCTTGCAAGCCCAGGAACCTGGCGGGGTCGAGCCGCGCATCCATGCAGACGACCACGGCGACACGCCGCCCCGGCGGCATCGGTAGATCGCCCTTGGTGAAGCTGGCGGCATACTGCTGGTCGGCCTGTACGAACTCATCGGCGACGGGCATACTGTCTTCCTCTCCTTGTTGAAGCGGGGCCTGTTCCCCGTCCAGCGCCATCCTCTCGGGACGCGCTACCTCCGGTATAGCAGCTATTATCTACTTTGCCAATCGACTTACTACTAAGAGATAGAGATGGCGCTAGCGGGCGGTGAGACCGCCGTCAAGCACCAGCTCCGAGCCGGTGGCGAAAGAGGAGGCGTCAGAAGCCAGGTAGAGCGCGGCGTAGGCCACCTCTTCGGGACGGCCCAGACGGCCTATAGGCTGCCGCGCGTTGAGGCCGGCCAGCGTTTCCTCGCGGTTGTGCTTGTGGAAGCGGTCCAGGTAGCCCTCCACGAAGGGCGTATAGATCGTGCCGGGGCAAATGCAGTTGACGCGCACCCCGCGCTCCACCAGATCCATGGCCATGCTCTTGGTCATGGCGATGACCGCGCCCTTGGTCGCGCCGTAGGCAAAGCGCCGGCTGACGCCGACCTGCCCCGCCACCGAGGCCATATTGACGATGACGCCGCCGTCGTGCTCGACCATACGCGCGGCGGCCGCCCTGGAGCACAGGAACACGCCGCGCACGTTGACGGCCATCAACCGCTCGTAAGCGTCCTCCTCGGTCTCCAGCACGTCGCCCACGTAGCCGATGCCCGCGTTGTTGATCAACACGTGCAACCCGCCGAAGCGATCCACGCACGACCCCACCGCCGCCGTCACCGAACCGTTGTTGGTGACGTCAAGTGTCTGATAGAGCGCCGTCCCACCGGCAGAGTTGACCGCGTCGGCCACGCGCGACCCGTTGCGCTCGTCCACGTCGCCGATGACCACGGTCGCGCCTTGCCGCGCGAACAACAGCGCGATCTGCTCCCCGATCCCCGATCCGCCGCCCGTCACCAGGGCCACGCGCCCGTCCAACCGGAACGCCGCGTCGCCCACGCCCACGTCCATGCTCACGCCCATGCTATCTGTCCGCGCCATCTCTCTATCCTCCGAGCTATACTCCGACCCCGTCAGCCTTGCGTTATATACTGATCGCGATGACAGCGCCAACCCGCTCAGCATACCGCACCTATAGCGATGGGACATGAATATCGCCATACCAGCGTCGATCAGGAATTGACTCGGTCCGAATCCCGATAACCCCTGCCCTCACTGGCGACGCCAGCGCCTGCAAGGCCCGCGTCTTGATCTCCCACTGACGCCGTCGCTCGTTCGCCGGCGTCTCGCAGCAGATGACCCAAACGCTCCAGGTCGTGTCGTGCCCGCGCCGCGTCTGGCAGCGTCTCCAGGTACTAGCGCGCGAGATCGATGTCTTGCGCCCGCTCCGGCTGAGCGTCTAGTTGCGCCCGCAGGACGTCGACGACGCGGTGGATACCAAGCCGCGGGACAACACTTGTCACGCAGAGCGATACCCAACGCCAATTCTGGCGCTCAAGGCAACGGTCGAGGATGTCCTCGAAGTATTCTTTCTTGCGTAGCGCCCTGTTGGCAAGCTGGAGCGCCGCGCCGATCCTGGAGGGATCATCAAGGAGGCGGGAAATGATGTGAAACCGTTCCTCCTCCGGCGCCAGTCGCAATTGGCGTGCGGCCGTGCGTAGCACTCTGTCGTCGGCTAGCTTATCAACGTAGTCCTCGACACGAAACACAGTGGAATCCTTCCATCGGTATTATGGTGATGCCGTCCGCTCCCTAAAGAGATCGGGGGGTAGTAGTGCCGCGGCCGCAGCGAACGCATCAGGCCGATAGTGGCCCGAATTGTTATTCCACCAGCGTAAGGCACCCCGCTTCTTACGCCCACCATGTCGAGGTCGCCCAGCCCGATGCCCGCCTCCTCCAGCGCCCGCGTCACCGCCAGCCGCATGTCCTCCAGGTGGCGCCGGCTGGCCACCTCCGGCACCACGCCGCCGTGCTCAGCGTGCAGGCGCGTCTGCGACATAATCACCGACGAGCGGATCACACGGCCGTCCGCGACCACCGCCACGGCCGTATCGTCGCACGACGTATCGATCCCCAACACGTTCATCGCCGTCACCTCATCACCTACACCGATCTCATCCTCTCTTCCGCATCTCACATGCCAACCGTGTTCGGGATACCGCCGAGCGGCGAATCGAGGATCACGCTGCCGCTCAGGCAACCGCCCTGCGGCAGCGTCCACAGTCCCGGTGTGGTTTGTTGCCTCACATAGGCGAGATAGCTGAAGGCGATGAGTCCGCCCTGACTATGATCGACCAGGTAGAAATCCGTGTTCGGGTAGCGCGCAAGATAGTCCGTCATGAGGCGAGCACAACGGCGACATGACGCGCTGTATGCGGCGTTAGCGACGGGGGTCAAGGGGCGCCGCCGATCTTCGCCACGAACGCATCCTCGTTACCGCCGCCGCCGAAGCGCGGCTGCCGTGCGTTGGCCGTCGTCGGGAAATCAGCGGAGTGGGCGAAGCCCGTGACGTAGGCGGCACCCGCCCGGTCCACTGCGATGCCAAGGCCATAGTCCTTACCGCTGCCGCCGAGGTAGGTGGCGTAGACCAGGGCGTTGCCCGCCGGGGTGAGCTTGGCCACGAACGCGTCGGTGGCGCCGCCATAGCGCGGCTGCAGCGCGTTAGCCGTGGGGAAGTCGGCGGAGACGGTGCCACCCGTGACGTAGGCGGCGCCTGCCCGGTCCACCGCGATGTCATAGCCATAGTCGTGGCTGCGGTTGACGCCGAGGTAGGTGGCGTAGACTAGGGCGTCGCCCGCCGGGCTGAGCTTGGCCACGAACGCGCTCTCAGGGTTACCGCCGAGGCGCGGCTGCAGCGCGTTGGCCGTAGGGAAGTCGGCGGAGGTGGTGAAGCCCGTGACGTAGGCGGCACCCGCCCGGTCCACCGCGATGCCGTAGCCGAGGTCATTGCGGCTGCCACCGAGGTAGGTGGCGTAGGCCAGAGCGTTGCCCGCCGGGCTGAGCTTGGCCACGAACACATCGTAGGTGCCACCGCCGAGGCGCGGCTGCAGCGCGTTGGCCGTAGGAAAGTCGGCAGAGGTGGTAAAGCCCGCGACGTAGGCGGCACCCGCCTGGTCCACCGCGATGCCAATGCCCTCGTCCTTACCGCTGCCACCGAGGTAGGTGGCATAGGCCAGAGCGTTGCCCGCCGGGCTGAGCTTGGCCACGAACGCGTCGGTGGCGCCGCCATAGCGCGGCCGCAGCGCGTGGGCCGTGGGGAAGTCGGCGGAACGGGTGAAGCCCGCGACGTAGGCAGCACCCGCCCGGTTCACTGCGATGCCCCTGCCCACGTCCTCGCCGCTGCCGCCGAGGTAGGTGGCGTAGGCTAGGGCGTCGCCCGCCGGGGAGAACTTGACCACGAACGCATCTCGGGCACCGCCGAAGCGCGGCGGCAGCGCGTGGGCGGCGGGGAAGTCGGTGGAGGCAGTTTCGCCCGTGACGTAGGCGGCGCCCGCTCTGTCCAGTGCGATGCCCCAACCCACATCGGGACCACCGCCGCCAAGGTAGGTAGCGTAGACCAGGACCGGGTCAATGACGAGACGGGCGCGCGTGTTGTATGCGCCAACCGCCATGCCGATCTGCCGGTGGCCGGCCAGCACATAGTGGCCGCTAACGGGCCGTTTCCTGCCGTCTACCTCTTGGTAGATGACGGGACTAGCCTGGCGCATGCGCACCCCGCCGCTCTGTAGGATGGCATTGCCCTGAGCGTCGATGTGTACCTGCGTCGTCCCATCGACGGCAAGCTGGATGTGCCGCGGGTCCGCGCCGGGCCTCAGCACCCAGTCGTACTCAAGCTGGCCGTTACGCCCGTAGTACACGAGGTCGATGCCGGGATAGACATCGCGCAACTCGACGCGCGCGTAGCCGGGCACGTTGGTGCGCCACTTTGTGCGGTCGTTGCCGATGAAGTAGTTGCTCACGCCCGGCAGGCGGTCCAGCCCGACGACCCGCGGGTGGGGATTGGCGCCGACGTAGCCCAGGCGAACGACGTCCTCCTGCATGAGACCCCGCGTCATCAAGCCCATGTCGGGAGGACCTATAACATGGGCGCGCACTCCGCTCTCGGCAAGCGGACGATTCAGCGCCCTGCTTTGGGATGTTGTCCCCCGCGCGATCGCGATCACCGCCTCGGTGTTGGTCAGGAAGATGGTCGAGCCGCCGCCATGCACCAGGAAACGCACGCGCGGGTCGGTCTGGCCCTCATTGAGCTCGAACCGCAGGGGGAGGTGGGCGTAGGACGCGCGCAACGCGGTGGATGCCGAGCCCGTTGCCGTCTTAGCCGGCAGTTGCACTGCTCCGGTACCCGGCACACGCGATGAGGGCACGACAGCGTGGGCGTGCTGTGTCGCCACGATGGAGGCTCGCCCACCCGGCAGGTTGACCAGCAGGCTGGCGCTCAGGGCCAGCAGTACAGTGAGGTGCGTGATGCGTTTCGGTCGCTGCTGTCCCTTCATGGTTCATCCTCCAAGTCTGCTGAATGGGATCTTGATCGTCTTCAGCGGTCTACAACGTTGAGCTATCGTCGTGCGATGCCGGCCCACCTTGCAGCGTTCGCGGATGGCTTGACCGGGGCCGCAGGCACAACGACACGCCATCCATCATAACGACACGCTATCCATCATGAGGCTTCTGGCCGGCTTTGTCCAGGAAGAATCGGCAATTTGACCGGCAATTTTGCGCGGTGACCATCGGGCTCATCCCTCTCGCGCGGCTCGCACACCCTCGGGGTCCATAGTACAGGGTCCGCGCCCGTCTGTACAGGAACCAACAGGAACTAACCGGAACTGGGAGGTGGCGATCGCGGCGGCTATTGTCGCGCCCTCGCGCACCTCGTACACTGATCGTAGTGGTTGTACTCATCATAGTGACGAGAGGGGAAGCATGCGATGCTCACGCAAACCGTCCGCGGAGCGGGTGATAGCCTGACGGTGACTATTCCTAAGGAGGAGGTCGAGCGCCTCGGCCTGCGAGAGGGCGACACCGTCGCCCTGCACATCAACCGCGTGCGGGGCGACGTGGAACTTCCGGCCGACATCCTCTCCCACGCTCAACAGTCGCTGCGGGATCATGCTGAGGCGTATCGCATCCTGGCCGAGCGCTGATGGCTTATCAGTTCCTGTCCCTCGCCGAGGTACAAGGATTGTACAGCCTACTGATGCGCGACCAGGGGATCGTCGGCGCGCTCCTCGACGAAGGTAAGCTGGAGAGCGCTACGATGCGCCCTCAAACGCGAGCTTATTACGAGGGTGGAGACCTCGCTAGCTTGACGGCATCGCTCATCGCCGGGATCGCCCTGGCGCATGCCTACAGCGACGGCAATAAGCGCCTATCGCTCTTGTGCGGGGATACGTTCCAGCGCCTCAACGGCTACCGCATCGCGGCGCCTGCGGACGAGCTAGCAGACCAGATCCTGGCCGTCGTCAATCGTGGCGACGACCTGGAGCGCGCGGAAGAGCGCCTGGCCGATTGGTTGCGGGTGCACTCCTTGCCCCTCGCGTGATGCGGCAGGCAGCGTCGTATCCGCTGCCGTGCCCCATTTGGTGGAACCACTTCTCCCCTCTTGTCGTCGTGACGCGACGATGTTGGCGTCGTGGATGATGCTGCCACCCGTCGGGACCGTCTCGGCCAACCGGATCAGGCGCGTTGTCATTCCCGGCGCGGCCGGCGCGGCAATTAGCCAGCTCACGGACGCCGAGCAAGAGGCTGTGCGCCGACTGCACCTGTGAACGGGGCGGGCTGACCTGTTGACCCACGTCGCATGGCAAACGATGGCGGCTGACGTCGCTCTCGCCTGGCGCGGGCGCCCGTCGTCTATCGATGCGTCCCGCGAACGGACGGTCACGGCCAGTATACTGCGAGGATAAAGGGCACAGGCACAGGCAGGAGGTTGCGATGGGCGTGAGCGTCGATATGGGGCGAGAGCTCGATTATAGCTGGCTACATGATGACGTGGAGGAGGATCTCGTGGGAGCAGAGTGGCATCAGCACGCGATTCGCACCCTCTCGACCTCCCTCACGACACTGGCCGAGGCGCGCGGCTGGCCCTGGCACGTGGGCGACCAGGTGACGCTGGCGGCCTGGAAGCCGAATAACGAGGCATGGCGTCCCGCCCCCGATATTTTGATCTATCCGCGACTTGGGCCGACGGAGCGGCAAGAAATCGACGTGCGCGCGGAGGGGCCGCCGGCCTTCATCGTCGAGGTTGCAAGCGCCTCCACCTGGGCCTACGACGTGAGCATGGAGAGGGAAGGCGGCCGGCCGCGCAGGAGGCGGGTGGGCAAGGCACGGGCGTATCTCGTCGGGCTGCGCGTCCCCGAGTATCTGGTGTTCGATCCCAGGAGCGAGTTCCTCGCCGGTCAGGTTCGCGCCTGGCGGCGCGTTGGGGATGCCGGGGACATGGTGGAGGAGTGGCTCCCCGAGCCCGACGGGCGTTACCAGAGCCGGGCGCTGGGCATCTCCCTTCGTCCCGACGGACCGCTGCTGCGGGTTCTCGACCCGGATGGCCGTCCCGTGCCCTACTGGTTCGAGGCCACCCGCGAGAACGCGGCCCTGCGGCAGGAAAACGCGGCGCAGGCGCAACGGATCGCGGCTTTGGAGGCGGAAGTGGACCGCCTGGGGCGCCTAAGCGATCAGGAGACCTCCTGAGCAACCGCAGCGACATCGTGCGTGCCGTCGCATCCTCCGTGCGAGGCGCCGAGTCGTAGGGCGTCGGCCAAACCCACGGACACACGAACACAGGGGTACGGCACGAGATCGTGGCACGGCCTGCGACCGCAGTCGCAGGCCCCATTGAGGCCGGGAGAGGGGTTGGGAGTGAGGGCTACCCCAGCGCGTCCGGCCCGACCGCGTCGAGCGCGCCCTGATCCTCCAGGCGATCCAGCAGCGTCGTCTTGAGCCGGCGGTAGCGGTTCTGGAAATCGGCGTGTTGCAGCTCATCGGTCCACATAATCAGGGCGTCCTCGTTGTTGTCGCTGTAATACTTCTTGCGCACGCCGGCATCGTGGAAGCCGTACTTGCGGTACAGGCTCTGCGCCGACGTATTGGAGACGCGCACCTCTAGCGTCAGCCAGCGCGCGTTGATGTCCAGCGCCGCCTCGACCATGCTGGCCAGCAGCAACTCGCCGAAGCCGCGACCGCGGAACTCGGGACGCACGGCGATGGTCGTGATGTGCGCCTCATCGATCACTAACCACAACCCGGCGTAGCCGGTCAGGCGCATGGGCCGCGGCTCGTCACCGTCGCGGGAGAAGAGGCCGCGCGGGATCAAGCTGCTGAGGAAGCCGCGCCGTTCCGTGTGGGTCGGGCGCGCCGGCCGCGGCGGCACGGGGACAGGATCGACGCGCCGCAGGACGAGGTAGTGCGCCAGGGGGTTGTCGAGCAACTCCTTGCGGTAGGCGCTGGACGGCCAGGGAGCGGTGAACGAGTCGCGCTCGATGGCCATCACCTCGCGCACGTCCCCCATGCCCATGCGGTCGACGCGCACGCGTACGTTCGCGCCGATTAACGCCCGGTCCTTCTCCAGCTTCACGGCGCCACACTCCGTCCCGCGGCCGAGTCCTCGCCCGCCTGCCCCTCTTGCCGCTCCCGCTCCCCCAACGCCATCCTATCCACCTGCCGCTCAGACGCCTGGATCATGATACCCGCTCGCCCCTTCGGCCGCGTAATGCCCGGCCGGCGTACGTACAGTGGCCGCGCCCCCGACCCCGGCTGTCCCATGCCATCCTCATTCTCAATGTCGGCCGCGTCGCGCTGTTCGCCCATGGCGTCCATGCGCCGGAGCGCCAGCACGGCGACGGACGCCGTCGTCGCGGACAGCGCCAGGGATGGCGCACAGGACACACCTCGCCGCTCCGCCAGCGCCGCTACCTCCACCGGGATACGCCCGCACAGCAGGGACCCAGGCGGCAGATCCTCCAGCACGGCAACCGGCGACGCGACGCCGTAGTCGCCCACCACGTGGACATCCGCCCACGTCCCCTCATAGCTGGCAGTGTACACCTCCCCGCGCCCGGCCGGCAGCACGACGCGGAGCAGCGGGGCGCGTCCCGCATGGGGGTAGGCCAGCGCGTCCAGGGTCGGCACGCCGATAACGGGGACGCCTAACGCCAGGGCCAACCCCTCGGCCGTGGCAATGCCGCCTCGAATACCGTTGAACGAGCCCGGTCCCGTGGCCACGGCAATGAGACTTAGATCGGCCAGGGTCAGCCCGACGGCGCCCAGGGCATCGTCGGCGAGGCGCAGCAAGCCTTCGCTGCTGGGACGCTTGACGGTCTGAGCGCGCTCGGCCACGGGCTCGCCATCGGAGAGGATGGCGACGCCGACGGTCGTGGTCGACGAATCAAGGGCTAGCACGTTCACCGCGTCGTCCCAGGGTCCATAGCTCCGGACGGCGTCCCCGACCCCTCGTGCCTCTCCCCCCCCGATTGGGGCACGTCCAGTCCCGGTCCTGCCGCCAGTACGCGTTCGCTAAAATATCTCGACGGCTTATGTGAGCCGTCGAGACACTTTAGTGCCCGTGGTTTTCCATGCGACTTTAGTCGCAGGGGCTGTACCAGGGCCTCATAGCGGGCGCCGACGGGCTCCAGCACGACCTCGCGCCGATCGTCGCCGATGTCGCGCAGCGCCACGCGCAGATACGTCTCCGGTATCACCTCGGCGGCATAGGAGGGCCACTCGATCACGGCGACTCCATCCGTCTCCAGGTAGTCCTCGAACTGCAGATCGGCGGCGTGGTCGCCGTCTTCCAGGCGGTAGAAGTCGAAGTGGTACAGCGGCAGACGCCCCTGGTACTCCCGCAGCAAGACGAACGTGGGGCTAACGACCGGTACGCTAACGCCCAACCCGGCGGCCATCCCCTGCGTCAGCGTCGTCTTACCCGCGCCCAGCGCGCCCTCGAGCAGGATGACCTCGCCGCCGCGGCACGCCTCGCCCAGGCGTCGTCCCAGTTCGGCCGTCTCGTCAGGGGTATGGGTGATGATGCGCATAGCGATTGCGGACAAGTGATTAGTGGCTAGTGGCTAGTGGCTAGTTTTTCTAGCCACTAGCCACTAGCCACTAGCCACTACGCCAGGGCATCCTCGGGCAGCGGGCCGAGCGCCACGCCGACCTCGTGCGCGGGCAGCGGCAGGCGGTCGAGCAGCGCGCGGCAATCGGCCACGGAGACGCCCTCGATGGCCTCCTCGACCTCTTCGAGGGTCTCCAGGCGACCGATGGAGAGCCACGAGTCGATCAGGCTGAGCATGCGGTTGTTGGTGCTCTCGCCGCCCATCACCACGCGCGTGGCCAGCTTGGTCTTGGCGCGGCGTAGCTCCTCATCGGTCACGCCGCCGTCCTGCAATCGTTGCACCTCGCGGCGCACCGCGGCCAGGCAGTCGGCGGCCTTGCCCGGCTCGGTCGTGGCGTAGATGATCAAGAGGCCGCTGCCGTCGAGGGCCATGTACTGGGAGCCAACGCTCTCGGCCAGGCCCGTCTCGCGCACGCCCCAGAACAGGCGCGACCCCGTGCTGTCGCCCAGGATAGTACCGAGCACGTCGGCGGTATAGCGCGCGTCGTCGCTCTGCGGGACCGAGCGCAGCCCGATGGCAATCATCTCCTGTTGCAGGTCGGCCTTGGTCACGGCGCGGAAGCTGGGCGCGGGCTCCACGTCCTCCGTGGTACGCCCGGACTCGCCGCCGTCCCACCAGCCGCACAGCGCCTCGACCTGCGCCGTCACGGCATCCCAGTCGAAGTTGCCGGCGATAGAAAAGAGGATGTTGTTGGCCTGGTAGCGCCGCTGCCAGTACTGGCGCATCTCATCCACGGACATGGTGGAGATGGTCTCGGTCGTGCCGAGCGTGCGGTGGGCGAGCGTATTGCCCTGGTAGTAGGTTTCCAGCAGACGGTCAAACAGGATCGAGGTCGGGATGTCCTCGTAGCGCGCGATCTCCTCCAGGATGACGTGGCGCTCCTGCTCGAAGTCCTCCGTACGCAGCGCGGGCCGCATCATGTCGGACAGCAGCTCGATCAGCGCGGGCGCCTGGTCGCTCAGCACCTTGGCCCAGTAGTAGGTCAGCTCCAGCCAGGTGCCGGCGTTGTTCTGGGCGCCCATCTCCTCGAACGCCTGGTTGATGTCCTCGTAGCTGCGCCTGGCCGTGCCCTTGAACATCATATGCTCCAGGAAGTGCGAGACGCCCATGATCTTGGGGTCCTCGTCGCGCGCGCCCGTGTTGACGTAGAAGCAGGCCGACGCCGACTGCACGCTGGGCATGTACTGCCCGAGCAGTTGCAACCCGTTGGGCAGCCGATGCGTATGAAAAGTTGTCAGTTGCCGGTTGCCAGTTGCCAGTACGTCACCGGCTACCACCTGACTACCAAAAGCTGACGCCTGATTAGCAAAAACTGGCAACTGGCAACTGGCAACTGGCAACTGGTTACTAGATCTTGCCACCGGTTAACTCCTCCTCGCTGCGCGGTCCAATGGCGGTCAGGACCACGCGGTCGGTCAGACCGAGCCCGCCGGCCACCCGCTTGACGCCGTCCGTCGTGACCGCGTCGATCTGCTCTCGAATCTCTTCAAGCGTACGGATACGCCGCTCGTAGAGCCAGCCGGAGGCGATGGCTCCGCGCCGCGCCCCGGTGCTCTCGCTGCCCATGATGACCCTGCTCTTGAGCAAGATCTTGGCCCGGCGTAACTCTTCCTCCGTCACGCCATCCGCGGCCAGCTTGCCCAGCTCGTCCAACACTACGGCCACCGTCTGGTCGGCCTTCTCGGGCGTCGTCCCGGCGTAGACCTGGATCATGCCCACGTCCTTGAGCGGGATGGAGTAGGCGCCGACGCCGTAGGCCAGCGAACGCTTCTCACGCACTTCCATAAAGAGGCGCGAGTTCATCGAGCCGCCCAGGGTCGCCACCATCAGGGCCACGGCGTAGTAGTCGGGGCTGGTCGCGCCGACGCCCGGCACGGCGATGCCGATATGCTGCTGGGTGCTTTCCTTGTGCAGCACTGTGGCGTGGCGCTCGGGCACGGGGGCGGGAGGGAGGGACGCGGTCTCGCCGGCCGGCCAGTCCCGACACAGGTCCTCGATCTGCCGCACCACCGCGTCGAAATCAAACTTGCCGGCCACGGAGAACAGCACATTCCCGGCCCCGTACTGGCGCGCCCAGTAGTCTCGCAAATCGGAGCGCGTCAGCGCCGCGACCGTCTCGGTCGTGCCGATGGTCTCGTTGCCCAGCGGATGGCCGCGGAAATACTCCCGGCGCAACAGGTCGAGCACCTTGCGCATCGGCTCGTCCTCCAGTTGCGCGATCTCCTGCAGGATGCGGTCGCGCGCCTTGGGCAGTTCGTCCTCCACGAAGCCAGGGTGCAGCACCACGTCGGTCAGCAGCTCCAGCGCCGGCGCCAGGTTGCGCCCCAACAAGGAGGACGAGTACGAGCTAAACTCGCTGCTGGCCGCCGAGCCGGTGTTGGCCCCGATATCCTCGAACGCCTCGGTCAACTCCTGCACCGAGCGCGTCTGGGTACCCTGGAAAGCCATCGACTCGACGAAGTGCGAGATGCCCGCCTCGCTGGGCCGCTCGTTGCCGGCCCCGGCAAGGACCGTATAGCCCAGGGCAACCGACTCGACCCCCTCCATGGGCTGGGCCACGATCTGCAGCCCGTTGGCCAGCCGGTGGCGCGGGAAAACCTGTTCAGAAACGTCCACAACGGTCATGCGTTCTCCTTAGTTGCCAGTAGTCAGTTGCCAGTTGCCAGTTCTTGTTGCGGAGACATCGCCGGGCGTGCGACGTGGCGAGTCGGAGATAACTGACAACTGACAACTGACAACTCTCTTAGTATCCTCGTGCGCGATCCACGGCGTTCAGAAGCTGCTCGCCGCGACGCAAACGGTCCAGGTTAGCGAGCAAGATGTTCACCGTTCGCTCGGCGTAGTGTTCGCTCTGGCCACTGACGTGGGGCGTGATGATCACCTGTGGCATCTCCCAGAGCGGACTACTGGCGGGCAGGGGTTCCTCCGTCGTGACGTCGAGGCCCGCCCCGGCCAGGCGCCCGTCGCGCAACGCACGAAGTAAAGCATCCTCTTCTATAATGCTACCACGCGCGATGTTGACCAGCAGCGCGCCGGGCTTGATCTGCCCTAAAGCCGTGCTGTCGATCAAGCCCTTCGTCCGGGGCGTCAGCGGGACGCACACCACTACGGCGTCCGAGGCGGCCAGCAGGCGGGGCAGCTCGGCCAGCGGGAGCATCAGGTCGGGCTCGAGCGCCGGCCGCGGGATGGCCGGCGGATCGACGAAGGGCGCCGTCGCCGTTAGGTCCAGCGGCGTCTCCTCTTTGGCCGAGGGCGTCACGGCCAGCACGCGCATGCCAAAGGCCCGCGCCAGGTGCGCCACGCCGCGCCCGATGTGCCCGTAGCCGACGAGGCCCAGGGTCTGGCCGTAGAGCTCGCGCGGCGCGATAGAGACGCCGCCGTCTCCGACCGCGTCGTGGCGCCAGATGTGGCGGCGCTGCGCCGACAGGTACTCGGGCAGGTGCCGCCGCAACGCCAGCAGCAGCAGCATGACGTGCTCGGGGATCTGCACGCCATGCACCCCCGAGGCGGTGCAGAGGATGACCTCGCTCCGCCACAGCGGATGGTCGACTAGCCAGTCGGCCCCGGCGCTGACCGACTGGAACAGGCGCAGGCGCGGTGTCTGCTCCGGCACCGTCTCGGGCACCCCGCCGCCAACCAGCACCTCCACATCGGGCGGCGGGTCGCCCTCGTTCCAGACGACCGGCGCCGTCCCCGCCGCCTCGGCGATGCGCTCTAACTGGTCCGCCTGGCCGGCCAGCCCCGGCCAATACACCCCGACGCGTAGCGCGCCTGTCTTCGCTGTGTCTTGCTTCTCCGTACTCATCCTATCAAGCTCTCACTGTCCCTTCACATGGATACCACGCTGCTTGTATCATACCCACCCCTTACGTTACGCTGGGACGCGAGCAGATGGCTCCGGACGCGCCCCGAGATTATGGGTGGTGGGTGCGCGAGGGCCTGCGACTGAAGTCGCAGGCTTGCGGCGCTTGCCATCATAATCTCGGAGCGCACCCCTTTGGAGCCTTTGGAGCCACCAACTATTGACAACCCCTACAACCTGTGTTACTATCGCTACGACATGAACGTTCATGTGATCGTTCATGCAGTGACGTTGAGACGGGTGTGGAGCGTTTGCGATGACGACGATGACGGACGTGGCGCGGGCGATCGGCGTCTCTATCCAGACCGTGTCCGCCGTCATCAATGACAAGCCGGGCATCTCGGAAGCGACGCGCGGGCGCGTGCAACGCGCCATTTCCGAGCTCGACTATCACCCCAATGGGCTGGCCAGCAGCCTGCGCAGCCAGCGCAGCCTCACGGTCGGCGTCCTCGTCCCGAGCATCACAAACCCGTATTGGCCGGGCATCGTGCGCGGGGCCGAGGACGTGGCCCATCGCAACGGGTACTCGATCCTGCTCTGCAACACCGATGGCGATCCAGCCAAGCACCTCACGTATATCCGGTTGCTGCGCCGCCAGCGCGTGGCCGGCCTGTTCTCTATGTCGGGCGATGGCGGCCGCGAGGAGTGGAAGATCGTGGAGCAACTGGTCGCCAATGGCGTGCCGGTGGCGCTCGGGGGAGGCGACAGGCCGGGGGAACGGATCGTCACCTTCGATGTGGACGACCGCCGTGGCGGCTATACGGCCGCCACGCACCTGCTCGAGCTGGGCCATCGTCGCGTCGGCATGATCAGCGGCCCCGCGGGGGCGGCGGTCACCACGGATCGCATCGCCGGCTACCGTGACGCACTGCGTGAGCGGTCCCTCGCGTTCGATGCGCGGTTGATCGTTCCGGGCGGGTTCGACGTTGCCGGCGGTCAGGCCGGCGCAAACGACTTGATGCGCGTGCCCGTTCCGCCAACCGCGATCGTCGCCGCCAACGACCTATGCGCGATCGGCGCTATCACGGCCCTCAAACGCCTCGGCAAGAAAGTACCCCGGGATGTCGCCATCGTCGGCTTCGACGATATCGAGATGGCCGCGCTCTACGACCCGTCGCTGACCACGATTGCCCAGCCGCTCTATGACATGGGCGCCTACGCCATGCAGGCTATCCTGGACCGCTTGCACACCCCCGACCTGGGGGGGGAACATACCGTTTTTGATACCCAGTTGGTCGTGCGCCGCTCGACCGTCATGTCAAGCGGCCGCCACGATGAAGAGCCCCGGCCGGGAGCGACAACTCGCAATCGCACTCCCTGAACCAGGGCCAGACGCCATCCCATCTTGCGAAAGGAGGAGCCTATCCGGTCTACACCGGGCAGCCAGCGGACCGTCGACAGGCCGCCTGGATGGCGGCCAGAAAACCTTAACGATGAGGTATGGACGAGGGACAGTACTATGAAAACGGACCTATCCCGGCGTGACTTCCTGCGCACGACGACGGCGGTGGGCGCGGCCGCGGGGCTGGGCGCCCTCACCCCCTCGGCCCTCGGCGGTCTCGCCGAGGCGGCCGAGACCGGGGCCTACACCGGCCCGTTGGTCGTCGTGGGCGCCAACGACAGCCCCCGCCCGGGGCATGGTATCTACAAGCTGATCGACAGCTTCCAACAGGCGCACCCAGGCGTCTCGATCTCCTACCAGACCTTCACCTCCGATCGCTTCGTGGCCCTGTTCACGGCCAAACAGGCATCCGGCGAGCAGATCGATGTCCTGCTGCCCAACGGTCAGGACGTGCGGCGCTACGCCCAGTCGAATACGCTGCTGCCGCTCGACAATCTGGTGCAGCGCGACCGCTTCCAGGAGACGGCGTTGCGCCCCTACACGATCAAGGGTCATCTCTGGGCCGTGCCCAGCGGGGCGATCGGCGGCTTCCCCATCTTTGTCAACAAAGCCCTGCTGGACGCGGCCAAGCTGCCGTTGCCCAGGACCTACGCCGACCTCAAGCGCATCGGCGTGGCCTTAAACAAGCAGGGCATCGGGGCTTTCACGCACCAGGGCCGCAACATCTACCTCTGGCCGGTGTGGTTCTTCACCACCTTTGCCCAGGTCACGCGCAACCGCTCGATCGAGCGCACCTTCGACATCCTGAGCCGCAAGGGCAAGTTCACCGACCCCGATGTGGTGCAGGCGCTCGACCTGATCTTCGCGTTCCAGCGCGATAACCTGTTCACCAAGGACGTGCTCAGCATCGACACGCCCGGCGCCCAGACCGAGTTCCTCACCGGCCGGGCGGCGTTCTGGATGTGGTACGACAGCGCCGTTATCACCCCGGTGCGCCAGCAGAACCCGCCGAACATGAACCTCCAGGTCATGCTGATGCCACAACTGGTGTCCTACCCGGTGACGTCGCAGTTCCCCGGAGCTGGCGGTAACGGCGCCCTCTATGCCAAAATCGCGCCGCAGCGCAAGGCCATCGCGGCGCAGTTCCTCCAGTTCATCACCAGCGACGCCTCCGACGCCTATCTGGTGCAGGACGGGTCGGAGGCGCTGGGCGTGAACAAGAACGCGCAGGGCAGCAAAGACCCCGTGGCCGTCGCGCTCAAGCGGCTCATCCCCAACCTGACCATCTACCTGGACTGGTACTGGCCGCCCGAGGTGACCCGCGCCTTCCAGGAAGGCATCCAGGCCGGCGTGGCCGGCAACCTGACCGCCCAGGCGGTCGCCAAGGACATCCAGTCCACGTTCGACGGCCTCGTCGCCAACGGCTACAAATTCCAGCAGTAGACGCCGAGCGGCCGGCGATCGGTTTGGCGCGCCGATCGCCGGCCGCTCGGCGCCCAGCGCCGGAAGGGAGTGTCCAATGCAGGCGAGAGTCGCTCAGAATCGGCAGGCGCGGACCGCGCGGCGGCGCCGGTGGGGCGCACGGCTGGAACCCTACGTGTGGATCGCGCCCGCCCTGCTGCTCTTCTTCGTCTTCACGCTGTTGCCGCTGCTGATCGGGTTGGGGTTGAGCGTCGTCTCCTGGGACGGCATCACTCCGCTGCGCCTCGTGGGCCTTCAGAACTACGTCGACGTGTTCCACGATGGCGAGTTCTGGGCGGCCGTCGTGCACAACGCCATCTACGCCGTTGGCACGGTCGTCGGGAAGCTCTCGCTGGCGCTTATCCTGGCCGTGCTGCTCAATCGGGCGCTGCCCGGACGCGCCGTGTTCCGCACGATCTTCTTCCTGCCCGTCGTGCTGTCGGTCGTGGTGGTCGGGTTGATCTGGAACTGGGTCTACGACTACAACTTCGGCCTCGTCAACGGTATCCTGGGCTTCATTGGCCTGGGATCGCTCAAGCAAGATTGGCTCGGCAGCAGCGGCCTGGCCCTCGGCGCGCTGATCGTGGTCGACATCTGGAAGTGGTTCGGCTTCCACATGGTGATCAATCTGGCCGGCCTGCAGAGCATCCCGGCCGAACTCTACGAGGCCGCGCGCATCGACGGCGCGACGGGCTGGCAGTCGTTCTGGCGCATCACCCTGCCGCTGCTCCAACCGGTCACGGCGATCAACGTGACCCTGGCCACGCTGGGCGCCTTCAACGTGTTTGACCTGGTCTACGTCATCACCCAGGGCGGGCCGGCCCAGGCCACCAACGTCGCCACCCTGGACATCTACACCCAGGCTTTCCAGTTCTACCACTTCGGCTACGCCGCGGCGATGTCGTTTGTGCTCCTGGCGCTGGTCAGCGTCGTGTCCCTCGTGCTGCTGCGCGCCCTGCGCAGCGAGCGATACGTCTAGTCGGCCCGAGGAGGCGCCACTATGGAGACGACCGTGACCACGCATGAACGCACACCAGCCGCACTCGCGCGCGCGGGTCGCGGGCGGGGGCGGCGGGCGCGGACCTGGGCGGGTAACGCGGTTGTCTACCTCGTCCTGATCGCTTTCACGCTCGTCGTGGCGTACCCTCTGCTCGCCCTCGTCCTCGGCTCATTCAAAGGGCAATACGATTTCTATGCCAACCCGTGGGGCTGGCCCGCGGCCTTCCACCTCGACAACTACGTCTATGCCTGGACCACGGCCCAGATCCCGCGCTTCTTCGTCAACAGCCTGATCGTGACCGCCTCCACCATCGTTCTCACACTGGTGCTGGCCTCCTGCGCGGCTTACGGCTTCAGCACGTTCCGCTTCCGGGGCAGCCGCGCGCTCTACCTCACCTTCGCGTTGCTGCTGATCGTGCCCTCGCAAATCACGATCATCCCGCTCTATGTGATCGTGGTGCGCCTCCACTTGATCGACACCTATCTCGCGCTCATCTTGCCCTACACGGCCGGCAGCCTGCCGCTCTCGATCCTGCTGCTGCGCGCGTTCTTCGACGCCATCCCGCGCGATCTGGCCGACGCCGCGCGCGTCGACGGCTGCACCCAACGCTCGGCGTTCGTGCGCGTGATCCTGCCTATCTCCAAGCCCGGGCTGGCCACGGTAACCATCGTGGCCTTCATCAACGCGTGGAACGAGTTCTTCCTGGCCCTGATCTTTATCCGCAACCAGGACCTGATGACCCTTCCCCTGGGCCTGCAGAGCTTTTTCTACCAGTACCGCACCGACTACATCCACCTATTCGCGGCCCTGGTCATGTCTATCATCCCCATCGTCGTGGTCTACGTGGCCATGCAGCGCCAGTTCATCGCCGGCCTCACGGCGGGCGCGGTACGCGGATGACGGCCCTCACCCCCCGACCCCCTCTCCCGTGCGCGGGAGAGGGGGAGGTAGCCCTGAAACGTATCTGAAACACATCTACAGAACATAACGGAAGCAAGGAGGCTGAAACAACGTCATGGAAGGAGGAAGATCGATGAGTGAGGAACAGGAACCGGTGCGCTTCGGGTACGTTGGCTGCGGCTTCCTGGCGCAGAACGTCCATCTGCCCAACTTTGCCGCGCTCGACGGCTGTCAGTTCGTGGCCCTGGCCGAGGCGCGCCCGCGCCTGGCCCAACTCGTGGCCGCGCGCTACGGCATCCCGACCGTCTATGCCAGCCACCACGAACTCGCCACCGATCCCACCATCGAGGCGGTCGGGGTCTCGGCCGGTTTTGCGCAGCAGGGCGAGATCGCGGCCGACCTCTTGCGCGCGGGCAAGCACGTCTTCATGGAGAAACCAATGGCCGTCTCGCTGGCGCAGGGCCAGCGCATCCTGGAGGCCGCGCGCCAGGGCGGCGCGCGCCTGATGGTGGCCTACATGAAGCGCTATGATCCCGGCAATATGTTGGTCCGCGAGACGATCGCGCGATGGCGCGCCAGCGGCGACATGGGGCCCGTGCTCTACGCGCGCAATCACGGCTTCTGTGGCAACTGGATCGCGGGGCTGGACCCGTCCGGCATGATCAGGACCGACGAGCCGCTGCCGCCGGCTCCCTTTGCGGATCAGTTGCCCGCCTGGCTGCCCCCGGAGCGGGCCAAAGGTTATGTCGACTACCTGCAGCAGTACACCCACAACATCAATCTGCTGCGCTACCTGCTCGACGCTGGCGACGATGTCCGCGTGCGCGGCGTCGACCTCGACGCGGACGGCCTGACCGGCCTCGTCGCGCTCGACCTTGGCGGCGTGCGCGCGGCCATCGAGAGTGGGAGCACCGACTTCCACGCCTGGGACGAGCACACGCAGGTCTACTTCAAGCGCGGCTGGGTGCACGCGTGGTCGCCCGACCTGTTCACCAGGCCAGCTCAGTCGCGGGTCGAGATCTACGAAGGCGGGACCCAGGCATCCTACACCTACCCCATCGCCAGACCCCTGACGGCGTGGCACTTCCGCGAGGAGGCCAGGCACTTCATCGGGGCCCTGCGCAGCGGCGAGCCGTTCCGCTCCAGCGGCGAGGACACGCTGACCGACGTGCGCCTCTACGAAGAGATCTACCGACGGGTAGGCGCGGAATGAGTTGCCAGTTGTCAGTTGCCAGTTGCCAGTTGCCAGTTGTCAGTTGCCAGTGGGTGGAACTGCTAATCACTAATTACTAATTACTAATTACTAACGACTGAGGGAGACCGCGTGAAGACCTGTTTCAACACCATCACGGCCGGGCTGGAGGCGCGCCTGGAGGATATCATCGCCGCCTGTGGCGAGGTTGGGTTCGCCGGGATCGAGATTGACCAACGGCACGTCGCCGCCGCCCTCGAGCGCATGCCGATGGGGGAGATCAAGCGCCTGCTCGACGACGCCCGCCTGGAGGCGGCCTCGGTGATGGCCTTTAACCTCGACCCGTTCGGCGACCCCGACGCGGGGCTGGCGGCCATCCGGCACGGCGCGGACATCGCCCGCGCATTGGGCGCGCCGATCCTGCTCACCTTTTGCGCCGCGGGCATCCCCGAGGGGATGAGCGGCGAGGAGGCGCGGCGACGGGCGGGTGAGCGCGTCGCCCTCTTTGCCGACGCGGCGGCGCCGGTGGCCATCGCCCTGGAACCCATCGGCCGCACGGCGCTGATGGGCGGGCCGGTGGAGGCGCGAGAGATCGCACACCTCTCCGGGCGGCCCAACGTAGGCATCATGATGGACTCGTTCCACTACTACCTCTCGCGGGTCCCGGACGGCGCGATCCGGTCCATCCCGCGCCAGGACCTGCTGATCGTCCACCTCAACGACGCGGAGGATCGGCCAATCTCCGAGTTGCAGGACAGTCACCGCCTGCACGTCGGCCGGGGCATCCTGCCGCTGCAAGAAGACCTGGCCCTGCTGCGAGAGATCGGCTACGATGGCTACGTCTCGGTGGAGATATTCCGCCCTGAGTACTGGGCGCAACCGGTCCAGCAGGTGATCCGCGAGACCAAAGAGACGCTCGACGCCGAGTTGGCGCGCGCCGGCGTCGCATAGCATAGTATTACAATGTGACGTTGGCCTGCGACTGAAGTCGCATGGCAAAGAACGACGACTAAAGTCGTTGGGGCGACGCGTGTAGAGACACTTTAGTGTCCGTTGTTTGCCATGCGACTTGGGTCAGCAGGTCAACGTCACATTGTCACGTTGTAGTAATAGAGACGTGGAGGGAAACAGATAATGCAGATCGGGTTCTTTACCGCCGCGCTGACCGACCAACCCATCGAGGAGGTTGCCCACTTCGCGGCCCAGGCCGGGTTCACCGCACTGGAGATCGAAGTGGGCAAGCATATAGGCGACCTGTCGCGGGCGCCGGCCGCGATCGCGGCCGTGCGCCGCGAGGGCGTCGAGGTGTGCGCCCTGGCCTGCGGACCCACCCTCGTCAACGCGGACAAGGCGGCCCAGGCAAAAACGCGCGCCACGGTCGACGCCGCCGTCGACGCTGCCCTGGAGGCGGGCGTGGGGCTCGTCGTGACCTTCCCCGGCCGCGACGAGTCGCTCTCGGAGGACGACAACTACCGCGTGCTGGCCGCCTACTACGCTCCGCTGACCGAGCGCGCCGCCGCGGGGAACGTGAAGGTCATCATGGAGAACTGGCCGGGTCCGCGCATCGACTACCTGGCGACAACCCCGGCGGGCTGGGGGCGCCTGTTCGAGCTGGTCCCCGCCTCCAACCTGGGGCTCAACTTCGACCCCTCGCACCTGATCTGGCAGGGCATCGATCCCGAGACGGCCCTGCGCGCGGTGGCCAACCGCGTCTTCCTGGCCCACGCCAAGGACACCGAGATTTTCGCCGATCGTCTGCAGGAGGTCGGCTACTATGGCGCCGGGTGGTGGACCTACCGCCTGCCAGGGCACGGACGCCTCGACTGGCGCCGCTGGATCGGCGCGCTACGCGCGATCAGCTTTGACGGCGTGATCAGCGTCGAGCACGAGGACCGCGACTGGGGCTGGGTCAATGGCCCCGTCGAGCGCCGGCAGGAGGGCCTGCGCGAGGCGCTGCGCGTGCTCACGGAGGCGCTGCGCTAACGTACCCATCGTCGTCATGACCGACACGGAGTGCGCCCCGAGATTGTGATCGTGCGTGCCGGCGGCCTGACCATAAATGATCAGGCCGCCTCATAATCGTAGGGCGCGCCCA
>JAABUX010002873.1_pt1 | contig 23611 bp, 29 predicted proteins | sample 5561851 | NCBI WGS metagenome assembly JAABUX01 (sample SAMN10711883, study PRJNA513361) | rock metagenome | isolation source: Antarctica rocks | place: Antarctica: Victoria Land, Richard Nunatak red sandstone | collected 2016-01-03 | reverse complement strand
TTGGCATCAAATGGCATCAAGCCCGTCTCGTCACTGCCTGTAACTTGTTGATTTGATGGTGGGCACAGCAGGATTCGAACCTACGACTTCCACCGTGTGAAGGTGTATCAAGACCAACCGGTGCAATATTCTAAATGGGTTGTAAGCCGGTACAGTGTCCAAAAACCGGTCTTCTGGCCATTGTTTGGGCAGCAAAATGGCTGCAGTGTAACCAGTGGGGCGTGGACTGAATCGCGGGGGTTCAGTCCACCTCAGCTCCAAAAGTTCACTAGCCTAGCTCCCTATGGCAAGTCGGCGAACAGATCGCTTGATGCTACCGACAGAGCCTCGGCGAGCTTGACAATATTTTCCAGAGCAATGTTGCGCTCACCCCGCTCTACTCCTCCAACATAGTTTCGGTGCAGCCCAGCTCGCTCAGCAAGCGCCTCTTGCGACAGACCGCGCTCATTGCGGAGCTTACGTACTGACGCGCCGAAGCGAACCTTGATGGAAGAAGCTGACACACTTCCATCGTTCGTTCTTGACCTATGAGTCTACACACGATGAGTGTGATAAGGTGGCTGCGAGGATGGCATTTAGCTGTTCGGTAAAGCAATAATTTAAGACGATTGCGGAACTTCTTCTCCGCTGCCGCGAGATAATGACAGCGGCCCAACTAATGACGCTGGCGATCCACTTGACCCTACAGCCAACAAAGATGAGACCATGGCTTCGATTCAGACAGCTGACACGCTTAATCGCAAGGGATCACTTATGGATGAAAGCTTTATCGACTGCCCTGAGGTCGTGGGCAAGCAAATAGAGGCGCTACGGATCTACAAAGACACAGGCGACGGTACTGAAATTGAGATCGACTTCCCGGACGGGACAAGTTTTAGCTGCTGCTTTGCCGCAAAGCCGGCGATTGCGGCCAGTATGATTCGTTCAGGCATCGGACCACCGGAGATCCTGAAAAAGTACGACGTTGGCTAGTGTTGTCCTCTTCTAAGTAACTCATCATTCCATTTAGTAATACATTGCGGACGAGAAGTCATTGGACTCCATCCGCAACACAGACGTACGTTTGCGCCATACCCGACGAGGTAGAGTCGGATGGAGGTGCAAACATGAAGAAGAACCGAAGTGCAGCCCGAGTCAAGAAGCCTCTTCCGAGGCTCTCCGTCTCGGGCTTCTTGCTGCTTGCCATGCTGATGATGCCACTCGCGGCTCATGCGCAGGGTGGCTCCCCGTTCGACTCAGGCTTTACCGCGATGCAGACCCTCTTCACCGGAACGGTGGCAAAGATTACGAGCCTCATTGCGATCGTGTTAGGCAGATATGCCTTCGCCCACGGAGAACCCGGCGCGAAGAAATCGCTCGCCGGAGTTGCGGCAGGCAGCGGCATCGCTGTCCTTGCCGTAAACGTCCTGACCTGGCTCTGGGGTGTATAGCCCTGCAACCAGGTTGTCCGTACTCATGCTGTACTCACCCGCGAGGGGCCTATGAGAACTCACACCAAGACGCCGCAATCGGGTCTACAAGGCTCTGCATAAGCCCCTCACGTATCTCGGAGTGGAACGAACGGTCTTCTACTTCGTTTGTGTCGGCGCAGTCGGGGCATTCAATCTGCTCGATTCGCTGCTGGCCGGAGCCGCGGTCTTCTTCGGCGGATACATCTTTGGGCGATGGGTGACGACGACCGACCCGGCGTTTCTCCAGATCATGGGCAAGTCGGAGCGCTTCAAAGCCCGCTACGACGCTGCCAAGCAACAAGTGCCGAACGTGGAGATACGCTGATGCTTCGACTCGACAAGATCATCAAGCCGTGGCGGGACGCAGGTTCGCTCAACGCGAACGTGAATGACTTGGTCAAGAGTCGAATGAGTTCTGCGTCGAAGTCTCCAAGTTTCTCGACGGCCTTGTCAGTCACTATGTCTTCGACAATGGTCTACACCTTTACTGCCTTCAAGCAGCCGCCATCTCCCACAGGTGGTCGATAGACGGACATAGCCATCGCTGAATTCGTGACCTGCGTTATCGTACTCAGTAGCATATTGAGTTATTTGCAAGCGATGGCTTTCGGGTCGACAGCGTTGCAGCCTCTGGACGGTACGAACCTTTATGTTGTTGAGACGGCGGATGATTGAGTGGGCAGCATTCATAATAGGACTCTTCCAGCCTCCCAAGTTTTTCGTCAGATGCCTACAGAGCAGAAGGACCTCGGGAGCCTCAGCGTCTAGGCGGGAGGCGGTTGAAGGGTACCTGAAGGCAGGAACATTCTGGCTCGAAGACAGCGAAAGCGATCCTAAGCTCTTCTGAAGAAACGCTCATCTCGATCCTTAGGAAGGCGGTCGGGCAATCCGAGCATCCCCAGAGGAACTCCGAGAAGAGAGGCGTTCTCAAGGCTCACACAGGCATCGAAACTAAGAGCTTTATTGTGGAGGTGCCAAATTTTGATTCTGGCTACGGCAGGTCGCGAGTTCGTTGAGAACGAAATCAAGAAGGCTAGCCGGAAATTCTTCCGAAAGCTAAACTTTACGGGCACGCTTGAGGGTCAGTTTGAGCGTTATACCGCGAAGGAACGATCTCACCGGCTCTGGCTCGAGGGAATGCTGGCGATCATCCTCTTGAATGGCTGTCTGCTTCTTGACTACGTACTGGTGGACGATATCGGGTGGAAGTCCATCATTCTGCGAACCATGCTCGTGACGCCTTTGGCCATCATGGTTAATGTCGTTGTGAGATGCAACCCGGTGCAATGGATTCGGGAAGGGAGTGTAGCAGCCGGAACCACGGTGATCTGCTTCGTTAATCTTTACATTGAGGGAAACACGACCGCCCCGAACACAACGTACGGCCTCATGTGTGTTCTGATTACGGTGCTGTTCGCCGATGTCGTCATGCGGATCCGATGGTGGTACGCCGTCACGGCAACAGTGGTTATGTCGACGGGCGCGCTATGGTATCTCATCAGCTCCGCTGGACTTCGGTCCTCAGAGAAGATTATCGCCGGAAGCATGTTGACGATTGGGATTGCGATCACGATGACCGCAAGCTACAGCTTAGAGCGAGACGAGCGCCTCGGGTACTTACTGCATCTTCGTAGCGAGTTGCAAACCGAGGAGCTGGCGGCGTTGAACTCGCAATTGCTGCAGCTGTCGATGGTGGATAAGCTCACCGGACTTCCGAACCGACGCGCCTTTGAGGAACGTTTCGAGGAGTTTTGGGCGGAGGGCTCGCGATCAAGGAGGCCCCTCAGTGCCATCGTTTTAGATGTAGACCAGTTCAAGGCCCTGAACGACAGGCTCGGCCACCTCTACGGGGATAAGGTTCTTCAACGAATCGCCGGACTTCTTCCTCAGGAACTGCGGGAGAAGGGAGACTTCGTAGCACGATTTGGGGGGGAGGAGTTCGTCGTGTTGCTATCCGACACTAAGCTCGAGAAGGCGCTGCTTGTCGCCGAAAGGATCCGAGGCCTAATTCACGCGTCTGGACCCGCCGATGTGAGACAGCCTTCGGGTGAGCTCTCAATGTGGCCCACAATTAGTTGTGGTGTATCAATGTGCGTGCCGAGCATCGGCGTCCAGAAGGAGGACCTACTCACCGGAGCCGATCAAGCACTCTACGACGCAAAGGCCAAGGGGCGGAACTTGGTCAGACACCGTATTTTGAAGTGACACTGAGGAGCATTTTCCCCGCACCAGCCGCCAGCAAGGAAAGTGCGCCCGCAACCGATTCACCTAACCACTTGCATCTGCTAACTCGCATAGTGTTAAGTAAAGACTCAGATTTTCCGTGTCAGGTGATCCTCTCCTATAAGGACACGTTGAGGTAGCGATATGCTCTCAACTGCGCTTGTAACAATTGTCTGGTGCGCCCGGACAATGGCATAAAAACGAAAAGACAAAGCACTGCTAGCGGCCTCATCCGGATCCATTATAGGAGACTGTATTGCCTCCAGCATACGTAAACGACCTGTTCCAACGTAGCGCGCTGTCACAAAAGCAAGACGTTTTTGGCGTTTAGTGTAGGAACCTCTTCTAAGTTATAACCCTGTAAGGAACCGCATTAGGTCGTGGTCGCTCCGCCATTTGCCCTTTTCATGTGTTGGGCTAAGTTTGTTCAAATCTTTACGGAAGCGCTCTGGTGTCATAAATATGTAACGTTCTGTGGAACCAAGCCCGACTTGTCCCATATATGCAGCTAACGCTGGCAGCATCCGGTTTAGATCCGCGCCATCCTCAATCCACTTCGTAATGCGATGAACAGCGAAGCTGTATCGAAGATCGTCAACACGAGGTTGGTGGCTGCTTCCATCACGACGGTACACACCAGCCACTTTGCGCAATCGTCGAAAGTGCTTGGCGATCCGGTTAATTGAGATTGGAAGGCCATTCTTAGTCACGAAAAGATAGGGGCTTTGATGGACCATCTCAGATCGCCGGTGTGTGTATCCGTTTAGCACTTCAAGCAGATCTGGTCCAATCGGGAGTCCACGAGATCGATTTGCACGGGTGCTCCGTATTTTAACGACGCCTTCTTCCAGATGAACGTCGGAACGTAGGATGAGAGCCACTTCCCCGACTGAGGCACTTGTTGCGTAGAGGAAGAGAATGATGGCACGCAAGGTCTGTCCGTCGAGTTGAAGCCGAGCATTCTTACCCGCGGTGGCCTCCAACAGAGATCGCAGTTCTGCTGTCGTGAAGATATAGGGAACAAAGGCCTGCCGCACGAAGGGTCTAGGTGTCGGCATCGTCAGACTGGGCATGGCTCCCCGATTCGACCAGTGCTCGAAGAATCGATACAAGATCCAATACCTGAGCCGCCATGTGATTGTTGAAACCGAGCGCCGGTTCAAAAAAGTCAAAATATGCTCAGCTTCCACTTCAGAGAGTCGAACCTCACCGAGCATCCGTGAAAACGCCAGCAGAGTGTTCTCGCCTCGTTCGAACCTGTATCCATTGGCATGCTTCCAGCTCACATATCCTCTTACACCTTCAGAAAGTTTCATAGAAGCCCTGCCAGGCTGAATGTGGCAACCTCTTTGAGAGCATGAATGTCGTGTTTCGCATAGACACTTACTGATTTCAGATCACGGTGACCAAGAAACTCAGCAATATCCGGCAACGAAGATCCTTCATGCAGGAGCTGTGTCGCACAGGCGTGGCGCAGCGAGTGTGCGCCGAAATTCCTTGACTTAATCTCAAGCCTCTTCATTCTGCTCGCAACAACGACCCAGAGTGCCGTTGGATCTACAGGGCGATAGGGTGGTTTCAAGGATACGAATAGATTTCTGCAGGCGCATCGTGGGCGGGCATGTTTGAGGTACCGGATGATCTTCTCACCTACCTCGAACTGAATTGGAAATTGCTGAACTCTTCCCGATTTCGCCCGTTTTATCGTTAGTATTTCATTCATCCAGTCGAAATCGCTGAGTTTCAGCCTCACGATCTCACTACTTCGAAGAGCATAGATTGCGCAGAGAGACACAATTGCAGCTGCTCGTATCTCGGGCGGTTTTGATCCAAAGTCATGATCAAGCAACCGCCTTACGTCGTGCCACTGCGGACCTTTAGGCTCTACGTCGTATCGCGGAATACGAGGACGATGAATGGCGCCTGCAATTGGTGCGATGTTCCATCCTTGCGTTTCCGCAAAGCGGAAAAATAAGCGAAGCGCAGCACACACTGAAGCGATCGAACGAGGGAGATAGCCCGTATTCAGCTTGTAAGTTAGGTACTCGTCTATTTCATTGAGGGTGACCGCGGCAAGAGATCGATTGAGACCTGAGTTCCACTTCAGAAATGCCGTGATCCTTCGACGGCTGGTACGGATCGTCTCGGGCGACATCCCTCTTACCGCCCGCAGAAAATGTACGAAGCAGTCTACGTAGGTGTCATCCGGTTCGATCCGCGAGCTGCATTCTGACACCATGCCATGGAACCGAAGCCATTTGAGTGCCACGTATTTGTAGAGAGCGATCGATTTTCTTTGACCATTCCTGTTCTTGTATTCGACGTTGGCGACCCAATGCAGAGCTGCTTCTTCAATCTCCCGGATGTCTACGACCCGCAGGGTCTCTAGACTCATCAGCCGGATGACGTGCAGAAGCATGGAAGCAACAGAACGCAACCGTCGATTGCTGGTTCCCTGGTCCAACATAAACATGAGGAACTGCTCACGTTCAACGAGCAGAGGCGCTGCTCGCTGCCGTACGCGGGAACTCTCAAAAGCGAAAAGCAGGCTCATTATCATCATGCGACCGTTTACGTAACATGCTAATCACTGGGTCTTGCGGGAATTTATCGAGCTCTTTGCGTCCGATCCGAACACCGGTGCTGGGATTGATTCACTCCCAAGACTAAAAGCCCACCGGCGTTGTCGATTTAAGCCTTCTAGCCACCATTTGTTGTTTACGGAACACCCGTCGTCACAATGGATGTTTTATCTGGCGCTCCATCAATCGTAAGCGTCCAGCGAGAAGTGAAGAGAGTTATTCCATTGGCTTCGACGACGTGCGTCCCTACTGTTTAGCAGAGATGCCAGGTTCATAAACTTCGTGGTAAAGACTTCTGAGTTCTTCTATCCCCCGATCTTCTGTCCCAGGCTTCGGGATGACAACAGACGCATCCTCGTAGTATCCGAGGACCGCTTCAAGGTACCCTTGGTTGAATGCTTTATCCAAGAGTTCTATAACATGTTCAGGACTTCCGGCAGTCATCGCATTCCTCTCAACGAAGGCTAGCACTCCCTTCGAAAATTGGCACCTGAGCTGTCCCATTATCCTATTGGGGCCACGACCAAGGGACCTCCTACTAATCTCGGACTTCACAGTGGCAACTCTCCCGCTTCACTGGCCCTAGCAGCGGCTCTCATCAACTCGGGACCGTTGTTCCGTACGTTGCCCACCTTGGGATCCAGCGGTAACCGCTCCGTCTCTTCCCTATCCAACCAGCGGTCGTAGTCGCGTGGGTGCAGAATTACAGGCATGCGGGGATGTACCATAGTTAAGTGGAATTAGAGCTTAGCTTCTGTGTTGTTTGAGCTTTGCCGTGGTGTAGAAAGGTTGCGCGTTTACAATCGCACGCGCGTGCGATTGCAAACGCGCAAACGAGGTGGCCATGGCTCTTCGTTTCGATCTCGACCGACATCCTCATCTGGTGAGAGCGACGCATGCCCGTGCGTGGCTTACGATGCGGGAGCAATTTGGTCTGGCGCCCAACACGCTTGACGCGTACGCCCGAGCCGTTGATTCGTACGTGGCGTTTCTGCAGAAGCGGGGCTGTGGCTGCGAAGCGAGTACACGGCTCGATATGGCTGGCTGGATCAACGAATCAAAAGCCAGAGGCCTGTCGAACGCCACTCTAATCCAGAGGGTCACAGCCTTGCGGCTGTTCTTCGAGTATCTGGTTGAGGAAGGCGTGCGAGAGCAGAACCCGGTGGCTCGTGGAGGTGCCTTCCGCTGTTGTGGGACGATGGTTTTCCGTGCGGCCGGCCCGATTAGAAAAGTTCACAAGCTTCCCTGGATCCCGACCGACGAAGAGTGGGAACGGCTTCTTCGCGTGACCGCAGAGGACTGTATCCGGGACCGGGCCATGCTGGCGCTGGCCTATGACGGTGCGCTGCGGCGACAAGAGCTGTGTTCGATCGCAGTCAGCGATTTTGATTTTGCACGGAAGCTGCTGACAATCAGAGCGGAGACGACGAAGAATCGGAGCGGCAAGGTGGTGCCCTACTCGCCGGCTACTTCGGCCCTGTTGCATCGCTATCTCAATCGACGGCGTACGATCCGGTTCGATCCCGATACGGTGTTCCTCTCGGAATCTCCCAGGAACCGCAGAATGCCGATCACTTCCTACACCTGGACCAAGGTGGTCGAACGCATGGCGTCGCGTAGTGAGCTGCCGCGCTTGACCACGCATACGATGCGGCACCTGCGCCTTACGGACCTGGCCCGGGCCGGGCTCGATATGCATCATATCGCGACGCTTGCCGGTCATCGCGTCTTGCAATCCACGCTGATCTACATCCATCTGAGCGCGCACGATCTTACCGAGGCTCTTGCCAGAACCATGGGAAGCCTTGCTGTACCTCGGTATCCCCTGCTTGGAAGGGAGGAGTGATGCCCGAGCTGCAAGAGAATGCGTGCACCTCCATGCGGTTCGACTTCAGCCGCTTCGACCGAACTTCGGAGTTCACAGCCAGGGAGCAGGGACGCATCGCTGCCGTCGCCGCAGGAGAGTCCCTGCATCTTCGTCTCGACGACCCGCTCGCGCGTCTTGTTGAACCGCTCAAGGCCTGCCTTCACCTGACCCAGGCGCAACAGTCGCAACATTCTATCCTGCGTCATCTGGTAGCGGAGATGCACGATACCCAGACCGTGTTCTGGGCTTGGGGGGAGGAGACCTGGACGAGTCTCTACCGTCGCTGCAAAGAGGCTCAAACAACCGCGAATGCGTTGCAGCATGTGCTCGCCATGGCGGCCCTGCTCTGTGCGGTCGATCTTCCCGGGTTGCGAAACCAGGAGCGCCGTATCCTGCGCCGTCGTTCTCTTGCGATCAAGATCTTCGGCCGGGAGTTGGTGGATCAATCGATCGGCAGGGTGCAGGCCGAACTGAAGCGCCTGGGATATACCGGCTACTTCCACCTGGAGGTGCAAAACGCGTTGTGCGAACTGTTCCTGGTGAGTCGAAGCGCTGAACTTGCGACTCTCACTGCCGGTTCACTGGAACATCTGCGAAATCAGGAATGCGCCTATGGCCTCAAGCAGGCGACCTTCATGCTGTCTCACGCCTTCGTTGCACTGGGTATCATGTCCTCTCCCCTGGCTCCATACGTCTCATCGAAGCCAAGGCGAAGCGTCGACTTCAACAGCATCAGCCCGGAGTGGCAGTCGTGGTGCAAACGCTGGTACGAGACTTCGACGTTGCGGCCGAGCACAAGGCGGAGCGTTCGCTGCCGCCTTAGCGTCGTTGGTCGCTGGCTACAAAAGGCGCATCCCGAAGTGTCCCGGCCAGACCAGTGGACCCGCCAGCTTGCGGCGGAACACGTGGCGGCCTCTGGACTTCTGCGCGTTGGAGAGCTCGTCGATGACCGACAAAGAATCTATCCGGACCGGCTGCTCAGCATCTCGTCCAGACTTGGTCATCTCAGTGCCTTACGTTGCTTCTTCACCGATCTGCTGCTCTGGGAGCTTGTTCCCCGCCGCTTCGATCCCAGGCAGGCCTTCCGCTTTCCGCGTTCACTGGCGCTGCTGCGTTCCCCCAATCCACGCATCATCGCCGAGGATGTCTGGGCCAAGCTGCTGTGGGCCGGGCTGAACCTTGAGCAAGCCGACCTGCCGCGCAGTAAGAACTCACTGAGCCAGGCAGCGCTGCCGCGTTATCCGCTGGCAATGATGAAAGCCGTGGCGATTGTGTGGCTGTTCGCCGGTCTGAGAAAGGATGAGATCGCTCGCCTGCGCATCGGTTGCGTCCGCCAGCAGACGCGCGGAGCCGGACCGCAGAGCAAGGAGGGTCCCTCCGTCTGCCTGCTCGACGTCCCGGCGAACAAGACCAGCGGCGCGTATACCAAGCCGGTGCATGGTGCGGTGCGCGAGACGATCAAAGCATGGCAGGAACTCCGTCCGGCGATGCACGCGGTGACAGATGAGAAAACAGGAGAGGTCTTCCAGGTTCTCTTCGGTTACCGTGGACGATCCATGGGAAGCGCCATCCTGAATCGCACGTTGATCCCGATGCTCTGCCGGAAAGCAGGTGTTCCGGATACTGACGTTCGTGGACCGATCACAAGCCACCGCGCCCGTTCGACCATCGCGACGCAGTTATACAACGCGAAAGAGCCCATGTCGCTTCTGGCCTTGAAGGAGTGGCTAGGCCATCGCTGCCTGGCCTCCACGCAGTGGTATGCGACGGTCTCGCCGCACAAGCTAACGCAGGCCTATGTCGATGCACGCTACTTCGAGCGCAATGTTGCGGTGGTTCAGGTCCTGCTCGACCGCACCGCAATCGAGAGCGGGGCAGCCGGCAAAGGTGAGTCCTACAAGTTCGTTCACCTTGGACACGGCTACTGCGCTAACCCCTACTGGGCACAATGCCAGCACCGCATGGCCTGCCAGCGCTGCGACTTCTATGTACCGGGAGACTCGACGCGGGCTCAGGCTCTCGAAGCGAACACGCACAACCAGCGTCTGCTCGAACAGATCCCCGTCACCGAGACAGAGAGAAAGGCCCTGGCGGGCGATCAGGCCGCACTGAAACAACTGATCGAAGCCGGCCCGACGCTCGGATCAGGGACCGTCTAAACCGCCCCATGACCAGCACACTTCCAAAGCTCTCGCCCGGCTGTATAGCCGGGCGAAAGCTTCACCTCCTCTAAACTCTTGACACGTATCCAATTCCACATAACCCGGATACACTCCCGAATGCCTGTGATTCTTCACACTCGGGACTATGACCGATGGCTTGACCGGACCGAGACGGAACAACTGCCTCTTGATCTTCTTCGTCCGTTCGAGTCGGAGGAGATGGAGATGCGAGAGGCGAATCCGAAGGTCAATAACGCACGGAATAACGGCCCGGAGATGCTGGAACGAGTTATTGTCGCCGCGGAATCCGGGCAACTCCCGTTGTAGAAGGTTGATGCCACAGGCGCGGACCTGGGGCGAAGCATTGGCCGACCTCACTAGTGGGGCCACATCGGGGCCTAGCCGAGTGGAGGACGACTTCCGATACCAATAAGTTCTCCATGAGTGACTCGGCGATTTCGCAGCAATTGAGCTGTCCCACAGGCGGATTTGGCTGACAAAAGCCAGTTTCTCGGAACCATTGGACAGGTTCCTGCTATCTCAGGAGGTTCATGCCCTTCACGATGAGCCAATTACACGTGGATAACCCTCCAATGAAGCTAGGAAGCAGAATGGCTGGAAGTATCCTGTCTTCGAGTGGGAGTTTCACGTTGCGCTTCTGGCTGCGCGGCGATTTTCGCTAGTGCGATCAAGCCCGCGTTTAAAATCGTAAGCCCAGCCAGAAGATACAAGCCTGCACGTTGTGAGCCAAAATACTCATCGGCCCAGACCTTCAGGTTGGGTGCAAGAAATCCGCCCAGATTGCCCATTCCTATCACGGCGATACCGCCGGCCGCTGCGCGGTCGGCCAGGTGTCCCGTTGGAAACATCCAGAAAAGCGGTTGCACGGCAATAAAGCCAGCCACCGCAAGCGAAAGCATGACAAGTCCCATGCGCGGCCCGGCGGTAGGAAATGCAAAACTTGCGCAACCCGAAATCACTAGGGTCAGCGATGCGAGTTGACGATGCTTCTGGAACTTATCGGCGGCGCGCGGCAGGAAATAGACAGCGGCCAGCGTGCAGATCCATGGTATGGCCGACACCAGGCCGACTTCGATCCCCACGGGCTTATGCAGAAGGGCCGATATCTCGGCAGGGAGGTAGAAAACCGCCCCATAGGTACTGATCTGAATGAGGGTATAGATCAGCAGGAATTGCATGACTCGAAGGTCGCGGAACATGGGGAGAAGCTTCGCGGGCCCGGCGGAGCGCCGCTCCTCCTCCTCAAGCGCCAATGCATTCGCCAGCGCTTGTTTCCCCTCGGCTGACAGCCATGAGGCATCCCGCGGCCTATTATCCAAATACCAAAATGCGGACAGCCCGAGAACGACTGCCATGAAGCCTTCCACAAGAAACATCCACTGCCAACTTTGAAGCCCGAACCACGGGCGTATCTCAAGCAGCAGACCCGAGAGCGGGCCGCCCATAATGAGCGCAAGCGGAACACCCAGGTAGAACAGTCCAAGAACCCGGCCGCGAACCCTGTTGGGAAACCAATAGGTCAGGTAGAGAATCGCGCCTGGAAAAAAACCTGCTTCCAACACGCCGAGCAGCAGCCGTAACAGGTAAAACGAGGTGGCGCCGTTCACGAACATGGTGGCCATCGACACCATCCCCCAGCCCACCATGAGTAGAGCAAGCCACTTTTTCGCGCCCACCTTATGAAGGATCAGGTTGCTGGGGAATCCGCATAACGAATAGCTGACGAAAAACAGACCCACGCCTAAAGCGTAAACACTTTCGGAAATGCCTTCCGATCTCTCCAGCGCCTGTTTTGCAAAACCGATATTCGAGCGGTCGAGAAATGAGACGACGTACATGAGCATCAGGCAGGGTGCTAACCGTCTGACAGTTCGCGAGATTGCACGGTTTAAGGCCGGATCAGATGTACTGAGGACTACGGGCTGGAAATTCAATGCCGGCCTCATCCCTTCTTGTGACTGATTATTTTAGAAACCTGCGGCCTGATGCACGTTTTGGCCGGAGTTGTAGGCAATCTTGTTATGACCAGGTTTTACGCGGGCCAGAAAAAGATACCGATAAAACCCTCAGTCAATTGCGAGAGGCGACAGAACCCAACATAGCACCCCCGGTATGCTTCACTTGGCCCTTTGCTGTCTTATTGAGCAAGAAGTTTCAGCAGAATAAGATACTTTCATAATCCGCCCGCAGTTTGGCCGGTGAATCGAAAGGGAATGTTCGGTAGGCGATATCAGGCCAATGCGCGTTTCGAGCCTCGTCTGTCTCGGCGAGTGCCTCGGCGATTATGCGCTTGATGAGAATCGTTGACACTCCGTTAGGAGTCTGCAACGCTCATGCTTTAGCCTGATAGAGGACATCAACAAGCGTAGAAAGCGTGAACTGCTCGGTTGTCAAAAACCCCTCTTTGGTGTTGTCATATGGGTTCAGAGGGTACAGCGTTTGATGATCGGTTCTACGTTCGTCCGGAGTCCAAAAGAGGTAGAAATAAGCCCATGATGACCATTGGGCACTCGACTCTTCCGATCGCCTCCTTTCTCCGCGCCTTGGCAGAGAACGACTGCAAACTTCTTATCGATGTGCGCCGGTATCCAGGATCACGTAAATATCCACAATACGGACAGGATCAGCTTTTCGCGTCTCTCAATATGCAAGGCATCAGTGGCGTATGGCGCGAGGAACTTGGCGGCAGGCGTCCGGCGCTAAAGAACAGCACTAATACAGGCTGGCGAAATGAAAGCTTCCGGGGATACGCGGATTACATGCAAACGGCGGCCTTTGCAGAGCAGATCGACCGGCTCATGGGGCTGCCAGACTTGGGCGTGGTTGCGATTATGTGCGCAGAAGCCGTTCCATGGCGCTGCCATCGATCACTCATCGCCGATGCAGTTCTCGCTAGGGGTGGGGCTGTCGAGGATGTCTTTGTCTCACCCGACGGCAGATCATCCCGCAAGCCCCATCGTATGACCCCTTTCGCCCAAGTTAAAGGGCATCTTGTCTTCTATCCTGGCCCAGCTTCAGAGCAAGCCGACCTCATGGGCATGCTTCCGTAGAGCCTCGGTGCTCTTACCGGCGAAACCGATATAACCGTCCGGGCGAACCAGGTAAATTCCAGGTCCGGTGCCCAAGAGCCGTTCGATAGATGGTGTCCATTGGTGCGAATCGGAGTTGAGCGCCACATTGGTTACTTGTCTCAAACCTTTCGTGATTTCCGGAAAGGAATGATCGAGTGTAATGAGCAGGTGCTTCGCTTCGCGCAAAGCTGCCAACAATGTGTGGCCTGTCTCCTTGCACACTGCATCCGGCATTCGGTCTCCAGCACGGAGTGTTCCATTGACCCCCTGCGTGCGCACTATGGACGATCCACGGTAGCTAATCGAAACTTCAGAAATGGTTTGTACCATCGCGGTCTGAATCATCTGAGACTCAGTTGCACGGTGGATGACGAAATCGCGCATCCGCCCAAGGAGAAGATTCGAAGCCGTCGCAAGCCTCAGACCACGCGCGGTGCCCCTCAGCAGTTCTTCTCCAACCTTGCCGCGCTCCTCGTTATAGCTATCCAACAACCGTGCATTTGCGCCCTTCGCGACAGCGGCAAGCTTCCACGCCAGGTTCGCAGCGTCCTGAATGCCGGTGTTCATTCCCTGACCACCGACAGGTGAATGGATATGAGCAGCATCTCCGGCGAGGAACACGCTTCCTTGGCGATATTGTGCGGCTTTCCTTTGATTAACCGAGAACGGTGCCATCCATATCGCGGATTCGGCCACGATACCTAGACCGCAGTGTTTGAATGCTGTATTGAAGTCCTGAAGCTCAGGCACACGCCGCTGATCGGACGTCTGTTGCCCGTGTAAAGCCAGAACAACCCGGCAGATACCATCACGCAACTGACCCATTGCCAGCACGTCCCCGCCCGGATGCAAATGGACCTGGAGCTCATCGCCGGGAACGTCCTGTCCTGCAAGACGAAGGTCACCCAATTGAAAATTCAGGCTCGACGTGGTGCCTTCGAAAGCCACACCCATCCCGGAGCGAACGGTACTATGTGCTCCGTCGCACCCCGCCATCCAGCGAAAGCTCGTCCGTTTTTCCCGGCCATCCGCGTGCCGCAGGGTGGCTCGTATCCAATTGTCATCACCAGCGTTTTCAAAGCTGATCAGTTCAACCTGGCGTTCGATCTCGACTCCCAGTGACCGCAAGTTAGCCGTCAACAATTCTTCCGTTTCGTTCTGAGGAAGGAAGAGTAGGTAGGAGAAGCGGCTGGGAATTAACCCGAAATCAAGAGAGGCAATCTGCTTTGCGTCGCTCCAGATTTGCGCCTTCGCAATTTTTCTTCCCTGAGCCACTGCCTCATCAGCGATTCCATATCGATCAAATTGTTCCAACGTCCGGGCCTGAACGACGAGTGCCTGCGACCACTGCGCCGGATGCTCGGCCTTGTCTATCAATCGAACTGACAGGCCAAATCTCCGGAGTTCTATGGCGAGGGCTAGTCCAGTGGGTCCTGCGCCGACGATCAGGCACTCTTCATCCATGTCGAAGTCTAGGCCTTTTACCCCCACATTAAGATGCTGGTCCGCATTGATCAAACTCAAGAAGCGATAAAGCCTATACTCGGTCCGTCAAGCTGAAGCCCTTTCCTGCACCTCTTAACTTGTACGCGGAGGGTTCGCTCAATGATTGCTTTCGATGCCGCGCATAGAGCGGTGCATTATCCAGAAGATCGGCGCTTTCGCATATGGATCAGCACCCGGACGCTTCTGCTTATCGCTGCGGCGGTACTGGGTCCGCTTGTGCTGGCCTGGTTGCAACATGCCATTTTAGGCCTCCCGTATATCGCTCCCTCGTCAGCCTCTGCCGAAGGCACTCCCAGCGGTCCTCACGGCTTTCCCTTCTGGATTCGATGGAGCCACTTCTCCAACCTCTTCTTCCTTTTCATGCTGATCCGCAGCGGTCTTTCGATCCTCATGGATCACCCTCGGCTCTATTGGAACGATCACTGCACGCCAGGAACGGAATGGATGCGCTTCACTCCGTTACAGGTGCCGAAGGACCGCATCTGGACGGCAAAGGATGATGCTCGCTACCTCTCCCCGCTCGTCTCCACCCCCGGCTATCGCCACACAGTGGGGATCGCGCGCTCATGGCATTTCATCACGGTGTACGGTTTTGTGCTCACTGGCATTTTCTTCGTCATCGGCCTACTGACGAGCACGCAGTGGGAGCGGCTTGTGCCCACTTCGCCGGGTGTCTTCGTGCAGGCATGGAATACCTTCGTTCTCTATGCCAACTTTCACCTTCCGCCTGAGCCCAACGGATTCTATGGCTACAACGCACTACAGCAACTTGCATATTTTGCGACTGTCTTTGTGATGGCTCCTTTGGCAATCCTTACCGGCATGGCGATGTCGCCGGCACTTGTGAACCGTTTTCCGCTCTATACGAAGATCTTTGGAGGTCGACAGGGAGCCCGCTCAATCCATTTCCTGGTTCTGGTCGGATTCATCGGCTTTATCGTGGTCCATGTCACGCTCGTTGCTTTGACAGGCTTTCAGCGCAACATGAACCACATCGTCCTTGGAACCGACGATCTTGGATCGTCCGGCATGATCCTGGGGTTCGTCGGGATCGCTGTTGTGCTGCTGTCGTGGATTGGCGCGCACTACATTTCCTGGTTCTTTCCCCGTAGACTTCAGCACGCGCAGAAGGCCGTCACGCACCCCGTCATGCTTCTCACGCTAGACCGACTCACTCCCCGTGAGCACTACACGGCCAAGGACATCTCTCCCCACTTCTGGCCGAACGGAAAGATGCCGGTGCGGGAGGATTGGAAGCAGCTCGCCGCGGGGGACTTCAAGAGCTACAAGCTTAAGGTCTCCGGCTTGGTCGAGAATCCAGTCGATCTCTCTTTGGATGACCTTCGTGTCCTGGGACTCGAAGAGAACATCACGATGCATCATTGCATTCAGGGTTGGTCTGGTATCGCGCAATGGGGCGGCGTCTCCATGCGTAAGCTCATCGAACACGTCAAGCCATTGCCTTCCGCCAACGTCGTCGCTTTCTATTCCTTTGGTGGGTCACTCTATGGGGATCTCTACTACGACACACAGAGCATCTTAAATGCTCTCAAGCCAGAGTGCCTGCTGGCGCTCTCCATGAATGGTGCGCCACTACCCCCGGAATATGGAGCGCCGCTGCGTCTTCGGGTGGAAAATCAGCTTGGCTACAAAATGGTGAAGTGGATTGAGCGCATCGAGTTCGTCACCTCGGAAAAGACCCTGGGCGAAGGGGAAGGCGGGATCAACGAAGACGACGAATACTTCGATTTGCTCCCGAACATATAGCTCAAATGAAGAAGCCGAATCCAACCCTTCCACCGAACCATAGCGCAGCCCACGTCTTCTCGCTTATCGAACGGCTTCGCCTCGGTTGGCTGCTGGCGCACCTGCCGGCGAAGTCTGTCTGGGCGGCGTACGTGGCACTCAATAGCTTCGTTACAATCGCCCTGCTGACGCTGCTGGCGTTGCTGACTCACAGCCCCTTTGTGTTTCCCTCGCTTGGTCCAACGGCTTACCTTTTCTTCTTTACCCCGCTCGCTGAATCCGCCAGCCCGCGCAACGCCTTGTTCGGCCACGCCATTGGACTGATTTGTGGCTTTGCTGCCTACAAGGTCACGGGGATGCATCCGTTCCCGGAAGGTTTTAGCGGTGAAGTCTATTGGCCGCGCATCTTGGCGTCTGCCCTAGCTCTTTCGCTTACCGGCGCGATCATGGTCCTCCTCCGCGTTAATCATCCGCCTGCAGGGGCGACCACCATGATCGTTTCACTCGGGATTCTCGCGAAACCTGGCTATTTACCGGTCATCGAAATCGCCGTCGGGCTGCTGGCCGTACAGGCATTCGCCATCAATCGGCTCGCGGGATTGCCGTACCCCGTATGGCGGAGCCAGACACCAGTGATCGGAGGTCATCCATGAACGCAACGCCCCCCCTTACCGAGCAGGAGATCGCGCTTCTTGTGGACAGCTTTTACGCCAAGGTGCGTGTGGACCCGGAGATCGGTCCAGTCTTCAATGATGCCGTGAAAAATTGGGATGCGCATCTGGCCCTCCTGAAGGATTTCTGGTCAACCGTTCTTTTGACCACGGGCCGGTACAAAGGCAATCCGCTCTTGGCGCACTTTCGCTTGCCGATTGAAGAAAGGTATTTTGCCCGTTGGCTGACGCTGTTCAGAGAAACGGCAGACGAAGTGGTGTCCGCCCCACACGCTGAAGTTGTCGCCCAAAAGGCAAACCTGATCGCCATGAACATGAAGCGTGTTCTCCTTTCCCAGTCAAACGCTCAGCGTGATCGGACCTTACTCCCAACCGGTCCGAAGTTGTCTGAAAAACACCAACCAAAAGAGAGGAATCTATGACAACCGAAGGCTTTGCAGATGATGGAACGATGCTTAAGAACTTTGCGCAACTCGATCTTACCCAAGAGGTGCTCACCTCCGAGCAGACCAAGCCCTGGCAGAAGGGCCACACTGCCAGAATGCTGTTCAAGAAAGCGGATTTCAGGATAGTCCTGATCTCGCTGGAGAAGGGATCCGTCATCAAGGAGCATCATGCTGACGGCACGATCTCTGTACAGGTTCTGAAGGGGTCGATCCGCTTTACCTCGCAAGGGGAGACGCATACCCTTCAGGCACACGGTCTGGCAGCGCTGGGCGCTTCAATTAAACACGAAGTTGAGGCGCTGGAAGAATCGGCGTTCCTGCTTACGATTGCATGGCCGAATGCAGAGAAGCTCCAGACAATGACACATCGGGAATACGAAACTTAGAAGCTGCGACAGTCGGCATAGGGTATGCCCAAACGAAACAGAAGCATGAACAGTTTTCGCTCTCGCTCTTTGGCTTGGGGTTCATAACCCGAGGCTTTGTACAAAAACTTCAACTGCTGCCAACAGGCCAATGCGCGCTTCGAGGCCGGCAAACATTCGGAGAGTGACTCGGCGATTCGCGCTCATCAAGAATCACAGATGACGAGAAGGCATTTGCCGTTACTATCATTCTTCCCGGTTACTGAGAGAGAGCCATACGTGCACCAAAGCGGGCCAGTCACTGAGGGCTGACCCGCTCGATTGCATAGGTCATCGTTTACACCTGCGCCATGCCGCCGTCGACGAACAACTCCACACCATTCACGAAACTCGAGTCGCTGGAACCGAGGAACAGTGCCACGGTAGCAATCTCCTCGGACTTGCCGAGCGTGCCACGCGGAACCATCGCAGCCATGCCCGCCTTGAACTCGTCGCCCAGCGGCGCGAGTGCGTTGGTGTCGATCGGCCCCGGGCTCAGCACGTTGATGCGGATGTTGCGATCCTTCAATTCCAGCAGCCACGTGCGGGCGAGTGAGCGCACCGCCGCCTTGCTGGCGCTGTACACACCGAACTGCGCGGTGCCTTTGATGCTGACGATCGAGCCGTTCAGGATGATCGCGCCGCCCTTGCGGAAGAGCGGCAAAGCCTTTTGAACCGTAAACATCGTACCTCGAACGTTCAAGTCGAAAGTGGTGTCGAAGTGCTCTTCGGTCGCCTCTTCGAGAAGCTTGAACTCGCCCGTGCCTGCGCTTGCGAAAAGTACGTCGATGTGGCCCTTCTCGCGTTTGACCGTGTCATAAAGCCGGTCGAGATCGGCGAGGTTCGCCGCGTCACCCTGCACGCCGGTGACGTTGCGGCCGATTAGCTTCACGGCTTCGTCGAGCTTCTCCTTGCGACGACCGGTGATGAATACGTACGCGCCCTCTTCCACGAACAGCTTTGCCGTCGCCAGTGCCATGCCGGAGGTCGCCGCCGTGATTACCGCTACCTTGCCATCGAGCTTACCCATCGTTTCTCTCCTTCGCTGCCTCCTTGTGTCGAGGCGCGTTCTGCCCTAGTGGATGGAAGCTAACCGTCATGGGATTCAAAAGTTCGGAAAATGTGAACTAAGCGACGGCGCCATGCATCTGATGTGGTATCGAGGATCCATGCGGCCGCTTCATCATCCCGAAATCGAAGACGTTCCCTTGGAGGCGATCCTCCATGCGCTGGCCGATTCGGTGCGCGTGAAGATTTTCGCGGATATTGCGCAGCAAGGTTGTCCCCAAAACTGTACAGCGTTTGTGAACGTAGCCGAGAAGCCGATCCCGAAATCGACGCTTTCGCAACACTTCAGAATCCTGCGTGAAGCCGGCCTGATCCGCAGCGAGCGCCATGGGGTTGAGATGCACAATACCTCCCGCGCCGCGGAGGTGGATGCGCACTACCCGGGGTTGCTGGTCGCGATTGCGAGGGCGCACGAGATTCAGATGACGGACCAAGCTCGCAAGGAGAAGCGAGCCGCAAAAAAGCAGAACGCCCAGGCCTAATCTGCGGCTTGCGAATTTCGGTGTAGACGCACACCGTTGGTGATCTGCGCCCCTTGAGCGCGTTGTGTTCGCGGGCTGGGATATGCAGATTCGCAAGCAGTTCACCCGCGTGGTCCTCGACTCACGTTTGCTGACGCGGAACGATTCGCTTAGAAGTCCATAAAATCGCTTGCGACGGGCTGTGGCTTCAGGTTGTGTTTCCAATCCCAATGTAGAGTGGTGATAACAGGCCTATCGCGAATTGACATCTGCGGAGAACAGGCAACCAAAGCGGTCGTTCACCGGCTCTTCCAGGTTCTGCTTGCAACCCAGGTAACGCTCGGTTGTCAGTACAGAGGCATGACCAAGGAGGAATTGAATCTGCTCCAGTTCACCTCCATTTACATGGCAAAGCTTCGCACAGGTGCGCCGAAGATCATGAGGTGCGAGGTGATCGAGCTCCAGACGCTGAGCACAGCTACGGACCACGTACCAAACGACGTTCTCCGAAATGCCGCTTCCCCATGGTGTCCCGTGACGACTGACCGCCCTAAAGACGGGGCCCGCCGTCACCATTGCAGCTGTCAACCATCTGTCCACGGCACCTTTTACCCAGACCGGCATTGGAACCGTGCGTACGTGGTTGCCCTTGCCAACGAGGTCTACGATAGCCCAATGGCCCTGTCGGATTTGAATGTCCTCCTTTTTCAAGGCTGCCAGCTCTGCTCGGCGCAAACCACAGCCGAGCAGGATCGATATCATGGCGACGTCTCGGATGTGGCGAAGGTCCTTGCCATCCGCTTTCTCAAGGAGCAGTTGAGCCTGTTCTCGGTTGAGCCAGTTTCCTGACCGGGATCCGAGCTGCTTCACGCCTTTGACTCGCCTGATTCCAGCAGCAAGTTCCGGACTGAGAAGACCTGAATCGGCCGCTTCATAGGCGAGTCGCCTGACTGCCGCCAGCCTCTGATTGATCGTACCTGCCGCCAGTCCAAGCGACTCTAGATGGAGTCGGAACCGCAAAACGACTGTGCGGTTTAGCGCCAGTCTCGGTTCCGAACAGTACCAAGTGATGAACTGCTCCATCGCGAACTGATAGGTGCGCCTCGAACGTGGGGAACTCAAGCTGCTCAGTACACAAGATTTTGCATGATCCAGATCCGGCAAGCGGAGAACGATCTTCCAGGTAATTGGCTTCTTGACCCTCTTGGGCATACGAGCGGCCTCCTCTGCCGCAGACATGCCCAACACTGTATGCGCCTACGCGTCCGGTGCCCGAACCAACGACTCGGCGAGCGCACAGACGATATGTCGGCAAATGAGAGCCGTTACTTCCGGGAAACGCGTTTATCAGTACCGATCCATAGGACTGGGCAGGTTCATTGGTCTCTTGATAGCTTGGTTACAAAGGCGGGACGTTTCTCCTCCTTCGCGCAAGAAGTGTTCAGCGATTGTGTGGAGGCTCTTCGAATGAAACTTTCGGTCATGCCCAACATACAGGGGCCGCCGAATTGATGACCAGTGTTCAGAAGCATCACTTGGAGGCTATTTGGCCAGTACCTCATTGCCTTACCTGCAACCGATGGTTGCACCGCACCATCTACTTCGCCTGACAAAACCAGAATGGGCACGGTTGTTCTTAGCGGCTTTATAAAGTCCTTCGGTACCTTGCCTTTGGGCCACTCCTTGCACGCGATCATCGTTGCCTTGATGCGGCGGTCACCAAGGTAGCTGTCCTGGGACTGTTGAACGATCTCATTCTTGGTAATGAAGGGAATTGACTCTGCGCAGGTCACCGAGAAGTACAACCCTCTAGCTGTTTGGGATCCACCTAGATTCGTGCGAAGCGCTATCGTCCCAAATGGGATGAAATCCCCCAGTGCTGCCTGATGAACCACGAAGGGTACATAGCGAGCATTCCATGTTGAATAGAGCATGGCGCGAAGGTGTTCTACATAGTTCTCTCGTTGAAGTAAGACGACTCTCTCCTGTTGCGTGGCAGGATTCATAATCGTAACCGGCAGAGATCCATCACCGAAGCGGGCAAGGACACTGTAGAAATCTTGTCTCAGGTTTGGAAAAGTTTTGCTACAGGTGTCATCTGCGCGACAGTCTCGCACAAGAAGGTCAAAAGCGCGTTGCGTCGCTTGCGGGAATGGAAGAGGGCCCCTAAAGTCGAGTGGTGTCGCTCCCACCAACACTGCTGCACGAACATATGCGGGGTATTTACGCATGTAAACCTGGGCTGCCAAAGTTCCATACGAAAGGCCCGCGATGTCGATCTGCTGATACCCCAGTGCTCGTCTAATATCTTCCAGGTCGTCCATAGCAATATCTGTCGTGTAGAGCCTCAGATTTGCGGTCTTCTCTAATTCATCGCGGCAGGCGCCGATGCGGTCTGGAGGGAAGAGTTTGCCGAAGTATGCGTCCAGGTCTGTCGGTGTTTCTCCGATGTCGGCGCATCGTAGTGCGGCGGACTGTCCTGTTCCTCGTTGGTCAATAAACACCAAATCATGATCTTTATGGAGTCCGCGTAACCAGTTGAGACTCACATACCCCGCCGCTTGCGACGCGGCAGCTCCTGGACCACCATCGAGCCAGAACACTGGATCTGGTTGCGGGGACGCATCAAGAGCTGGAACTACTACGACGTGAAGCCCTATTCTTCTGCCTGCTTTTGCGAGCCGGTCTTCGTAGACGCTGTATGTTCCGCACTTTGCACCACTAGGAATGTCAGGCAGCGCACAGGGATCAAGCTTAATATCTCCTTGACTGGGCGTGCCTGCTCCTTGTGCCGAAAGGTACGTGGTGCTTGGTGTGAGCAGGAGCAGACCGCTCAAACCAAAGGCACAGAGCCTCAGCATCAGCCTAGAGACACGTGCACATTTGCTTGCATTCATGATCATTTGCCTAACCTCTGCTGTTCTACAGCGATCTTCATCTCCGGAAAGCTGGACGTTCTGATAGAAAAATAGGTTTAACTCCGAAATGCTTGGCGGACGCGCCCAGACGTAAGCAAGGACAAGTTGACGCGCTGATAACGTAGCCGCACAAAGACAGGAGCCGGGATAGTCTCATGTCGCACCGTTCATTCTGAGATCAAGAGTGAGGAAGACTAGTCTGTTGTTCTTTGCAGGGGCACGTAGTGGACTCTTGTCGAATAAGCTGCTGCAATTTACCGATCTGTTTCTGGTCTACGTAGTTAATTTCAATAAGCCTCATCATGAGTTCTTCACCTGAGCCGTAACACCTCCTGTCAATGAGGTCCCGCAAGACTTCAATAGCGCTTTGCTTTTCACTTACCTTCGCGCTGTAGGTGTAGGCTCGTCCTTTCAGATTGCGTTGGAGCTTTCCTTTGCGATGCAGGATGTTGAGCACCGTTTGAACCGTTGTGTAGGCCAAAGGGCGGGAAAGGGCAGCCCGTATTCCTGCCACTGTTCCGGCTCCGCTACGCCAGATTACCTGCATCAACTCAAGTTCCAAACTACCCACATGCGCCCTATGCCGTTTCACTCACGCTCTCCTAACTAATTAGGACTATGCGCTTATATGGCAAGTGTGTAAACTAAGAACTTAGGAGACTACGGCTTGCTGGTGGATCGGTAACGTGAAAGTCGGCTTCTCGGAAGCAATCCGCTTAAACATTCTCAACTGACGAGAACAGGCCAATGCGCTCATCGAGAATAGCTTGTGTCCGACCGCGCGGATGAGTCCCGCAAGACGCGCTCTCGTCTCTCAGCGCCGCAGGCAATACAGGGGAAAGGTGCAGGAAGGGGGAACGTCTTCCTGCGATTTTGCCAGGGAGGGGTGCAGGGGAAGGAACGAGACTGTTACGGAACTGAGTTTCAGATGATGCTTGTGAGGATGTGGGCGGTTCCTCAAGTCTGATTTTGCGGAGTTGGTGGTTTGCGGAGCGGCGATTTCATCTCAGGCGG
>JAABUX010002872.1_pt1 | contig 23630 bp, 3 predicted proteins | sample 5561851 | NCBI WGS metagenome assembly JAABUX01 (sample SAMN10711883, study PRJNA513361) | rock metagenome | isolation source: Antarctica rocks | place: Antarctica: Victoria Land, Richard Nunatak red sandstone | collected 2016-01-03 | reverse complement strand
AATACCTTCTAGCTAATTAAACCTTAAAAAGATTTTATAATATAATAGGTTAATAATATTAATAATATTAACTATCTTTATAATAGGTAAATACCTAGCTACCTTAATATAATAATTTATAATTATTAAGATTATATTATAAATACTATCCTTCTATTTACTTAGAGGGAGATTTATAATAAAATCTATTATAATTTTATAAAAAGGCCTTATAAGTATTAATAATAATAATAGTATATTATAAATAATATATTTATATAGCTTTATTAATTAGTAGGTTAAATATTCTTATATATAATTATAAATATCTTATCCTATTAATTTCTAATATAACTTCTACTTAATAAGCTCTTATATTTCCTTTTATATATAGTAGCTAATATAAGGGTTATTATAATAAAGCTTTAAGATTTCTTATTTAATACCTTTATTACTAGGTATAAAAATTATACTACCCTTATAAAGGACCCCTATTTTATCTATTAATAAAGATATATTAATAGCCTTTTTATAGCCCTAAGATTTTAATAATTATTTCTTATTATAAATATCCTTATCTCCCTCTTAAAGATATTAAAGTATCTTTAATATTAAGTTATTATATTTATTTTATATACGTTCTATTATTAATATAGTTATAATATACCTTCTAAATACTATTTAATTAATATTAAACTATCTTATAATAGGGTTTAAGCTATTACCTATATTACTCTATATCTCTAAGAGCGCGTTACTCTCCCTTATTTTTAGGGTATAAGGCTTTTTAAGCCCTATCTCTAACCTTTTATACTATTTATAATTATAAGCCTTATTATCTTATAAACCTTTATAGATATTATATATATAATACTTATTAAAAGGAATATACTTAATATTCTTTAACTTATTTTATAATATTAATAGATAAGTATCTTCTTTATTTATCATTAATATATAATTTAATTACTTTAATAAGGTATTAGCTAGGTTCTTAATACTTATATAATAGTATATCTTAAAGTTATATATTATAAGCTTTATTACTTAATATACTTATCTCCTTATTAATAATAATATTATTTAGAAATACCTTAAATTATTTTAATTAATAATTATTATAATTAAGTATAAGCTACCTTTTAAGAAGTACCTTTATACTTAGAATACCTTAACTATTATAAATAGTTCTTAATTATAAGTCTTATATCTAATTTCTACTAAATATAGCTTATAAGAATAGAAAGTAATTAGATACTATTCTACCTCTACCCCTTTATTATTAATTAAGAACTTTTATAATAAAATAGTTATAATAGTTAGTATTAAAGTATTAATCTCTAGTTAGATTTCTCTTATAAGGTTAAAATATATAAGTAATAGTACCTTTTAAAATAGTTACTTTAAATACTTAAATACTACCTATATAATATTACTTAATATTAACTTCCTATTTTTAATATATAAGTAACTATTTTTTAGATAGTTTATTAATACTACGGTAATAGAGGAATAGTACTTGATAAAATAGTAATAAAAACTAATAAATCCTAAAAAGATTTAAATATCCTTAATACTCCTAGGTTCTAGCTATTCTATTATAATATATACTTTATATAAATTTATATATATACTATTATAACTAATAATAAAGCTAAGGAATTCTACTTTTATTATTATAACTTTATATTTCTTTAAGTTAATATCAAGTTTGAAATTATAAAGATATTATAATATTACCTTTATAACTCTAATATAAGACTTTTTATTCTAGGAGTAAATAAAAATATTATTTAGATAAATAATATATATAATATTATTTAGTCCTACTAGGGCCTTATTAATATATACTTAAAATAAGGTAGGTATATTAATAAGTTTAAAAGGTATAATTATATATTTAAAATAATTATACCTTATATAAAATATAATCTTTTATTTATTATCCTTTCTTTTTTATAAGTAATAATATATATCTTTAAGATCTAACTTAATTAAGTACTTAGTATTAATTAATCTTATTAATATTTTATTAACTCATAGAAGTAGATAGTAGTTCTTAATTATAATCTTATTAAGCGCCTTATAATTAATATATAAATATAATATTTTATCCTTTTTTAATATAAAAAGAATTAGTATATTTATTAAACTTATAAAATAATAAATCTACCCCTTTTTTAAAGCCTACTTAAAGTATTCCTTTAATATATATAACTCTTTCTTTATATTTATATTTATATTTATATTTTATACTCTATTATCTAGCTACTTAGAGTTAATAAGGATAGTTTATATCTAACTTACTAAAGGAAATTATAATTTATAAAAGAAAACCTTATCCCCTACTCTACTTATTATTATACTTTTAAATCTTTAAATATTATATACTATCCTTTCTTATATTTTTTATACTATTTTATTCTCTTCTTTTATTAAAGTTATTTATCCCTCTATTCTTTAATTAGAGCTTATCTACTCTTATATTACTTTAAAGAGTTATTCCCTTATTAATATAAATTAACTAAATATACCTTATTAAATTACCTACTTAATTACTACCTTTAACCCTTTTAAGGTTAATATTATTTAATAAAAGTTACTTAACTCTACCTTTTAAAGTATCTACTTCCTCCCCTTTATATAATTAAGGTAGAATATAAATATATATTTAATATCTTAATACCTTTATTTATATTTTTAACTAGTACTATTAACCTTAAATACCCTCCTTTTATATAAGAAGGTATATAGTCCTATCTTTTTTATATATAATTAAATACTTATAAAGCTCAAGTTTTATCTCTTAAACCTCCCCTTTTTATACTACTATCTTTATATAATTAGGGATATCCTCTTAATATCCTAGCTACCTCTCTTTCTACTTCTCCTTTACCTACCTCTTAATCTCTTTAAAGGTAGGGTTATCCGTCCTTATTATTTCCCTACTTCTAAGGGTCTAATCTACTATTCTAGTATCCCCTCCCTTTATTATTACTTAGAGGGCTCCCTTTACCTAGGACTATTTCTCTTTTATTAAAGTTTTTATAATCCTCTTCTCTCTTCCCCTCTTTCCTTTTAACTTATAATAGATCCTTATATTCCCTTCTTTAATTAATAAGTAGATCCCTTATATTATTAATATTTATAAAATTAATTAATTAAAGCTTATCTTTATTAATAAGACCCTTAACTCTACCTTTAATACTTATATATTAGTTACCTTAAAGGCTTTAAGTACTATTTTTAAATACCTATTTTATATAATTTTTAATATTATAATATTTATCTTCTTTACCTTTAATATCTCCTTTAAGTTATATTATATCTCTATTATATAAGTTATTATTAGCTAGATTATAATATTATATACCTATCTTATCCTATTAAATATAATACTATATATTAAGTTAATAATAATTAATAGGGCTAGCTTTTATATCTCTATCTTTAACTTTATTTTATTAATATATAAGCCCTACTTTAATTTATTATTAATATAAAGTTTAAAGACTTATATTAATACTTTTAAGTATATTATTATTACTTTAAGGTCTATTATTACCTTTATATTAAATCTCTTTAAGCTCTTTAATAAATAGACTAGCTTATATTTATAAAGAGTAAAGGTTACTTTATATATATTTACTTAATAAAGGTATATTTTATATACCTTTATTAAGATTTTATAATTCTCCTTAATACTTTTATTATATATTATTAAGTAAATATTATTAATAAAGCTCTTAATTTATACTTAGAATTTTATCTTTATATATTCTTTTATAAGTAGGGAGTTAAAGAATAAAAATAAAATAAGTAATATTAGGGATTCTTAAGAGATCCTAATCTTTATTATCTCTTTCCTATTTATCTCCTAGCCTAGTATAATTATTATAACTCTTTTTATTAGGAAGCTTTATACCTACCTTATAATAAGGGTTAAGACCCCTTTCTTTTTTAGGTTATAAAATAACCTTTTATAAGAGATATTATTAAAGGCCCTTATAATATCTAATAATAATATACTTATTATAAGGACTAGTTAGGAATACGGTACTACTATCGACGTGGCGTCTATAGTACGTAGTAGTACTACGCTACCCCTTTACCTATAGTATATAGAGGAGGGAATTCCCCTTAAAGGGAAGAGTAGTAATTAGTCTTACTATTAATGAGAATAGAGAGTTCTATATATATATATATATATACTATTTATAGTACTTAATAGTTATATAATTATATAATACCCTTATATTCTAATTACTCTATCTTATTTAAGGGTAGTAGCCTAACTATTAGTAAGATAAGTAGAGAAGGGTTATTATAAGTATAAGGTAAAAAGGTTAGTTAACTAGTATAAATAACCCGCTTAAATATAAGGGATTAAGCTTATAAAGAAAGTAAGTCTTAAGAATTAATTAATAAATTAATAATAGATATATTATAATTATAATTAACTATTTAGAAGTAGCTATTAAGTATATAAACCTAGTCCTTACTACCTAAAACCTAAGAAGTACTATTATAAAGGATATAAGAACTTAAAGAAGAATTCTCTAAAAAGTAATAAATATAAGATCTATAATAATATTTATAAGAGTTAGAATAGGAAATATATATTAATAATACTACTTAAGTAGGTTATTACTATTATTTATTATTAATAAAAGAATTAGAATTAAAGCGTCTTTAATATAAAACCTATATTCTTAGGCCGTAGGACTTATATATATATAATAGGAAGTTAGTATAAAAATATTAAGAATAATTTAATAATATAATAAATATAAATAAAATAAATATAGCCTAGTTTCTTAATAACTTTATAAAAATCTAATATATATTATAATATATAGCCCTAGACCTTAAGGCTATATAATATAAGTATATAAAGGATATATTAAAGGATAAATAGTCCTAGAAATACTTTAATAATTTCTTAATAGATTAAATAGAAGATCTTTAAAATTAATATTTAATAACTAGTAAGTATTACTTAAAAGTTAAGTAGAAGGAATATTAAAAGATTATAAACTTTATAAATTACCTTATTAAATTAGAAAGATAACTTAAGCTATTAATAGAGTATATACTTTATAATAACTTTTTAAATAAATTATATAAAGATATTTATAATTAACTTATAATATAACTTAATATCCTAGAGATAAGGGATACTCTTATTATATTAATAACCTAATTAGAGCCTTATATAATACTACTTATATATAAAGATTAAAGGGATAATACTCCTATTAAGGGTTAATATCCTTAAAGAGGAAGAGGAAATCTCTAAGGGTAAAGAGATAATAGCCTATATATAAAGTAAAAAGGGTAGGGTATTATTAAAGTATTATTATACTTTCTTTAAAGGCCTAAGCCTAACCTTTTTACTATTAAATATTATAATTATTAAAAGAAGGGATATATAACTAAGAATTACTAGAGTATAAAATTAATAGTTATAAGTATTATAACTAATAAGCTTATAACTAATAAGCTTATAACTAATAAGATATCTAATAATAAGCTAGAGAAAGGTTTAAATTTTTAAAAAAACCCTAAGTATTATAATTATATCTACTATTATAATATAAGGGAAGAAGTAGATATAATAACTTATTATTATAATATAAATAGAGCTTAAAAGCTTATAAAGAGAATTTATTATATTAATTAACTTTAGAGTAAATACTAATTATATTAATATATACTTAATAAAGGAATAGGGTTAAAAAATAGATCCTAGCTCTAATAATACCTTATATAATAGAGTTAAGAACTTAATATTATTATTAAGTTCTTATATAAAAAAAATTAAACTTATTAATTTTAATAATATTATATAATATTATAAGGGCGCCTTTTATATAATAATAAACCTTAATTATAACTTCTACCTTAAGTATTTATAATTAGAGGAATAAAATCCCTAAGTAGATTAATTTATATAAAACTAGTAATTCCCTATTAAAAAAAAGTAATATTAAAGAGTACTTTAATACTATTAAAGCCTTAGAGAAGTAGCTTAATAGTATTATATTTATCTATATAGTACTATAACTATTTAAGGTTTAGTTAGCTGTCGTTACGTCAAGTAATATACCTCACGTGATCTAATTTCCCGTGGAACTTTTCTTTACAGTATTACCTGCAGCAAGAAAATAGCATAATAACAGCATGACAATAGCATTGCCTACAGCATGGCTATAGTAGTCCCTACAGCATAGCTACAGCATGGCTACAGTATTAGCTACAGCAGTCCCTACAGCATGGGGTACAGCATAGGTACAGCATAGGGACAGTATTAGCTATAGCATAGGGTACAGCATGGGTATAGCATTGGGGTACAGCATGGGGTACAGTATAGGTATAGTATAGGCTACAGTAGTCCCTACAGCATGGCTATAGTATTGGCTAACAGCATGGCTACAGCATTACCTAGAGCATAGCTACAGCAGTCCCTATAGTATAGCTACAGCATGGCTACAGCATTAGCTATAGTAGTCCCTACAGCATGGCTATAGCATTAGCTAACAGCATGGCTACAGCATTACCTAGAGCATGGCTATAGCAGTCCCTACAGCATAGCTACAGCATGGCTACAGTATTAGCTATAGCAGTCCCTACAGCATTACCTAGAGCATGGCTACAGCAGTCCCTACAGCATGGCTACAGCATGGCTACAGTATTAGCTATAGCAGTCCCTACAGCATAGCTACAGCATGGCTACAGCAGTCCCTACAGCATGGGGTACAGCATAGGTATAGCATGGGGACAGCATTGGCTACAGCATTAGCTACAGCATGGGTACAGCATGGCCTACAGCATGGGTACAGCATGGGGACAGTAGTTCCTACAGCATGGGTATAGCATGGAGACAGCAGTCCCTACAGCATGGGGTACAGCATGGGGTACAGCATGGGGACAGCATGGGGACAGCATTGGCTACAGCATGGGTACAGCATGGGGACAGCATGGGTACAGCATGGGTACAGCATGGGGACAGCATGGGGACAGCAGTCCCTACAGCATGGGGTACAGCATGAGGTACAGCATGGGGACAGCATTGGCTACAGCATGGCTACAGCATGGGTACAGCATGGCTACAGCATGGGTACAGCATGGCTACAGCATGGGTACAGCAGTCCCTACAGCATGGGTAGAGCATGGGTACAGCAGTCCCTACAGCATGGGTATAGCATGGGTACAGCAGTCCCTACAGTATGAGGTATAGTATAGGGTATAGCACCCCTAGAATTATAGATCTTAGCGGGTTTTTAGGGAGCTTAGCCGCTAGAGTAGTTAGGTTTCTAGGGAGTCCCTAGCTTAATTACTAATCTCGTACCGAGATAGCGACCCTCTAGTTATAATATACTTAAAAGTAGGTAATAAAAGCCTACTACTTAAAGTTAAGCTCCCTTTAAAATTTTAAGAATTTTAAGATATCTTTTTAATTAAGAATATTAAGGTATTACTAGCTTATATATATTATAATTACGCGATTAATATAAAGGAGAATAAAGAACCTCCTTTTAACCTACTTTATAACCTATTAAAGAAAGAGTTAGATTAGAGTAAAAAAAAGATTAATTAAATACTTAATCTAAATTTACTTTAATATATAATAAGACGAGTCCTAATATTAGGATATAATATAAGAGGAGGGATTATAAGTAGTAATAGTAGTAGAGGTAGTAGGCTAAGGAGTAGAGAAGGGATACCTATATAGGGGCTAAGGAGCCTAATAAGGGGGAAGGAACTTAAAGATAAGGGAATACGCGTTAGGAGAATATTAGTAAAGGCCTTAAAAGCTATAATAGTTATATAAGATATATTAAAAGGAGGAATAATATATAAGGTAGGATAAATAATAAGGGTAGGGCTTAAATATATAAAAAAGTTTATTATAAAGGTAGATTAATAGCTTAAAGAGATATATAAGTTTAAGAAAATAGTAGAAGAGTAATCCTAAGGAGGGAAGATATAAGGGGGTAAAAGGAGCTAGGTATAAATAGCTAGCTAGAGCCTAATAAATATAAAAATAGGTAATATAAGCTTTAAGGGGATATTTATTATAATAATAATAAGTAATATTATAAGGAAGGGATTTAAAGTAATAAATAATAAAAAGGCTAGGACCTTAATAGTCTAAATTAAAGATAGGATTAAAAGAGAAATAGTAAGGGTACTTATTAAAAAGAAGCTAATTAAGAGATTTAAGATAATTATATTCTTAAAGATATAAAAGATTATAATAATAAGGTATTTAATTAAAAGTAATTTAATACTATTTATAATAAAAATAGAGGTAAGGGAGGAGTTAGAGGAGAATAATAATTAAGTAAAGAAGGTATATAAGTTAATAAAGGTATTAAGATAAACCTTTTTAATTATAATATATAAGATATTAAAGAAGGTAGTAGATATATTAAAATAAAAGGAGGTAAAAGAGGTAATTATTTAATAAAATAAAAAGAACCTCTTAAGGCTAAAGATTATAAGGGTAGCCTAGCTATAAGTAGTTATATAGGAGAGGAGAGAGGGAGAGGTAGAGAAAGAGAAAGCCTTACTACTACTAAAGCTCCTTATATTAGAGATAGTAGATAAGGTAATTAAAAAGGGCTTAATAAAGGGATATAACCTCCTAAAATATAAGAGATAGGAAAGGAATAAAGTTATAATATAATACTTTAATTATTAATAATATAAATATATAATCGGATATTATAAAAGTTTAATATAATATAAAATTTATATTAATAAATATAACTTAAAGAAATATAAGATAAAAGAAGAGGAGATTAAAAGATATAATAATTATAAGAAGAATAGTTATATAACCTAGAAGTAAAGGTATATAATTAAGGTAAGGGAGTTGAATAAGCTCTATTAAAAAATAATAAAAAATAAGAAGAAGTTATATAAAGGCTTTATAAAAGGAAATAAGTAATAAGATACTTAAAAGTAGCCCTAAAGGAAGTAGATAATAATAGTAGTAAGGAAGAAGAGGAAGCTTATATTAAGGTTTAAGGACTTTAATAAGATTATAATATAAATAAGTTCTTAAAGGGATATAAGGGAAAGGGGAATTATACTACTATTAATAATAATATTATAAAATAAGTTAAAAAGGCTAATTACTCTCTAAATAATAAAGATAGGTTAATAAATATTAAAAGAAATGTTAATAAGGGATATTATTACAGTCCTACTACTTTACTTTACCTGCGGAAGCCTTCCGCAGACTAACTAGGGTAGGCCTAGCTCTTTAGTTTATAGGTAGGATTTCTATACTTAGAGAATGCATTTTTTTCTACTATATCTTAATACTATTATAATAAATTAGTAGTAATACCTTTCTAGCCTCTATTATATACTATTAATTATATAGTAAGCTAAGATCGTATACTAGCTCTACGAGTACTAGTTCTTTAGAGTACTACTAGCTATCCTTAGTACTAGTTAAGTCTTCCGCTCTGCTAAAATCCTAGGCCTTTAACCTTATATTAAATCTTTATTATTAAAGCCTTCTATAACCTTAGATATAAGTAAAGGTCCCCTTAGAAGATTTATTATTAATAAGAGCCTTCTTTATTACCTATTACTACTATCTAATAGTATTAGGATTTCTTTAGAATTATTAGGATTCCTCGGTATTTTACTAAGAAAACCCGACTTTTATTGAAATGGTAAAAGTTGCTAAGACACTTGAATCAGCTTATTATAGTATTTGTAGTATATTTCAATACTCCCCTTACTACGGATACCTCTAATTAGGTGTTTAACGTAGGTAATTAGGTAGATATATTTTTTAACTATTTATATATATATGTGGTTTTTGCGATGGCGGAAGTTAGTACGGGGATTAAACTCCCGACCTCCCTATACGGGGGCGCTTTCGTTACTACTAAGCTAACCGGGCTTATAACCTGTTAAAATAGCAAAAGTTGCTAAGATACTTAAATCAGCTTATTATAGTATTTATAGTATATTTCAATAACTTTTCCCCGTACCTTCCTAATTCTAATTTACCGCTTATTCTAGCTACCTCTATACTACGAGAGACCGTAGTTCTTACTTTTTAGCTATCCGATTTTATTAATACTAGGTATAAATACGCTAATACTATCAATAATATTAGTCGCTTCCTAATTTCACTTATTATTAAGGCTAATCTTAGGCCTCTAAGAACTAATTAGGTATTATCTTCTTCTTCTTTATTATTATAAGATTAATACTACTATACCTAGTTAATATCTCTTAAACTAGTTAGCCTTCTTAATATTAATAAACTACCCTAGCCTCCTAACTAGGCTATTAACCGGAGTCTAGTACGTGTTATTAATTATTATTTTAAATAAGCTACCTTATCCTTATAATAGTACTTATAATAACCTCTATCTAGCTTAAACTCCCTAATAAGGTCCTTATTATATAGCCCTAGGTCTACCTCACTAAGTAATACGGAATTAATCCCTACTAGTACGCGAGTAATATTAGTAGAAGAGGCGATCTATAATTAACTAATAGGACTAGAATTACCTAATTAACTTCCTAATCTACTAGAAGCTTTAGATATAGTAGATAATAGTTAGCCTAATAATAATACTAGGAATAGAGCTATAGGGCCTACTAGAGGCTTCTTAGCTAAATAATTAAATATAATAGTAACTCTTATCTAGATTATAATAGCTAGAGATAGGGTTAGTAATAAGGCTAGTAATAGGGCTAATAGGCGTTTAGCTACTCTATTAGCCGTAGTAACTACCCCTATAAACGGTAATACTTAATTTCGGGCTTATAATATTAGATATTTTAATTTAAACCCTAATATACTATTAGTAGAAGTTAAGGATATATATAATATCTATTATAATGTCTTTAGCTTTATTAATAGGCTTTAGGTAAAGACTACTATTATAAATAAGGCCCTCTTTTAGTAGAATATAGATTTTTATCTACTTAGTAAGGCGGATAATTAGTTTACTAACTAGCTAAGCTAACTTAATTAAGTTAGGCTATATAATAACCCTACTAGTATTACTAAGTAGTATAATACTTTATAGGCACGCTTCTAAGATTCGCCTAGTAAATCTCTTAGCCTTCTAGAAAATATCTATTATATAGTTAAGGATACTTATAATTAATAAGACCTTATAGATTATATATCTAGTATTATCTTAAACGCGAAGAATACTAGTATTATAACTATTAAGTAAGTATAAGTACTCTTAGCTTATAAGTATCTTAATAGTAATTTATAATATAACCTACTAAGACTAACTACCTTATTAAATATACTAGATCTACTAGAAGAGCTCTACTTTACTAAAGATAACTAGTTTAATATCTATAGAAATAAGGGCCTTTATTAAGATAAAGGGTATAAAATAAAGTAGTATAAAATAAAGGTAAACTTAAAAAATTATTATAATTATTATAATTAAGACCCTTAATTAGGTTAGTATACCCCTAATCTATTTTATAATTTCGGTGGCGCTCTAAGGCTGTATTATAGTAGTATAAACTCTTGTACTTAACTATTTATTCTATATTATAACTTCTAAGATAATATTAATAATAATCCTTAATAGACTTAACCTATTAGCTAGCTCTAGATTATTAGGCGGTAACCCCTTTAAATAACTAGCGGAAATATAAACGGGTCTCCTAGGTAAGCCTAGTTATAGAACCGGGCCTTACTAAATACTTTAAATAGCTAAAACCTATATTATAATAGGTTTCCTTAACGCCTAGCTTTACGAGCCTATTAAGCTAGTATTAGGGAAGAAGGATATAATAAATAGGCTGAGTATAAGGTATATAAAGAGGCTTTCTACTAGGGCGAATAGGTAAGGCCTAAAGAACTTAAATACTAAGACTAGTTAGGATTTTATTAAGACCTAGAAAACCCTATATTAAGTAACTATTAGTAGGAGGATACTATTAAAGCCTACTTTATTAAAATCCCCTTAGCTATAAAAGCCTTCTATTATAAGTAATATTATTCTAAGTTCGCCTCTAATAATAGTCTATATAAGTATATTTACTATAGTTATAAAGAATTAAGGTCTTTATTAATAGTAATAGGGACTTCTTTTATTAAGACTTAAGTAGGTAGTAATAGCTAAAGCCTTTTATAGATAGTTACCCCTACTATTATTAGGAGTATTTCTAAGAATATAATACCTAGAGGCTATACGTTCTAGGGTTATTACTTTATAATAGTTATAATTAACCTTTCTTAAGAAGGACTATATTATAAGCTCTACGCTAATACGGGTTATATTATAAGTCTTATTAATAGAGCGTTTCTTATAAAATATACCTTAAAGGTAGAGGTTAAGAGAATACCTACGCCTATGAATATTAGAGGTCTAGGAGATAAGATATATAATACTAGCGAGTATACTAAATTAGAAATATACTTTCCTAGTAATAATAGTATAGCTCTAATTAAAAGGGAGCTTTATATTATTAATAACCTATTAGTGTATTACTTATTAGGGTCAATATTCTTAAGCCTAAGGGAATAGTTATTAACCTTAATTAAAATATATTAATAATTTAATCTTATAAGGGGATTAGCGTTCCTATTAATATTTCTAGTAGAGGTAGTTAAATAAACTCTACTATTTATAATAAGAAGGCTATAATTATTACCCCTTATATAAATAGGAAGGTTCTAATTACTAGACCTTATTATCGGGCTTTAGACCTTCTATATAATAGAGAATTTCTATTTAAACTAGAGAAACTTAATAAGCTTTTAGCCTATATATATATAGTAGACTACGATATATCTTATATTATTATTTATAATAACTCTAAAGAATAAATTAAGCTTCCTAGGAATATTAAACTTAATAAAGTTATAGAATATAAAGCTGTAGAATACTTCCTTATAAAAGCCTTCTATAGTAACCTAGTAGCTAGACCTCTAAAAAAGAATATAAACTAGGTTAAGTTAAATTTATAATATTTAGTAGCTACCGCTACCGTATTCTTAGTAGTTATATTAAATACCCTAGCCCCTAATACTAAGGTAGTTTATAATACTAGTATAATAATCTATAGCTTACTTTAATTAAGTCTTATTAGTATTAGTTATAAATAAATATCTAAGTCTCTAGTAGGGTATAGGTAATATTATAAATATACCTAAATCTTACTAGATAGATATTCCCCTAGTAGATAATTAGTAAGAATTATATAAACTAGGCTAGGCCTAGGTTTATCTAGTTAGAAAGGCTAATAAGGAGGTAATTAATAAAGCCTTTAATAAGCTCTATAAATAGGGTTAAATAGAATAGATATCTAAGTTAACCCTATTTTCTTTCCTATATTTTATAATTTAGAAAGATAGGGAGTCTAGTAAAAAGTAATAAGTTATTATTAATATTAGGGTATTAAATAAAATTACTATGCTTAATATATATCTAGTTCCTTCCTAGGCTAAAATTCTCGCCTTACTAAAAGGTGCTATATATATTACTACTATTAACGCTTTAAGCTTTTTCTACTAATAGTAGGTAAATAGGGACTATTACTACCGCTTAATAGTAGCTAGCTATTAGGGGTAAGAAATATTTAATATTCTAGTAATAGGCTATTATAATTTACCCGTATATATCTAGTATATAATTAATAGGATTCTTTATCTATTCCGTTATTTTTATAGGGTATATATAGATAATATTATAATCTTTTTAAAGTCCCTAGAGGAGTATTTATCTTAGCTTGACTAGGTCTTTTAGGTACTAATAGATATAAATATTTACCTTTCCCTTAAGAAGTTATTCTTAGGATATCCTTCTATTTATCTCCTTAGCTAGAAAGTTAATACTCTAGGCCTCGCTACTACTAAAGAAAAGCTTATAGCTATTATTAACCTCTCGTTCCTAGGGATATTAGCTTAGTTAGAGAAATACCTTAGTTTAACTAGCTACTTAAGATAATATATTGCGCGATATATTATAATAGTTAAACTATTATAATTATATAAAACCTACCTAAATAAGGCCCTTTAAAGTAGAATAAAAAGTATTAGAGGTAATACTTATAAAAGGCTAGCCTAGTATACCTACCTAGGAAAGCTTATATTAAAAGAAATTAATATATTCTATTAACTCTAGAAGCTTTTTACCTCCCTAACTATACTTTATTACTTTAATAAATTAAGATAACTATTTATAGACCTTAATACTAGTAAGGAATTTAGATTTAGTACTTATATCTACTACGTTCTACTAAAGGCTTTTATAGATAATCTACTAGGATAAAAGTCTTAATAACCTATTATATTTCTTAGCCGTCTACTTATTAATACTAAGATATATTATTAAATAATAGAGCTTAAAATAGCTAGTATAGTCTAGGTTATTAAGAAAATCTATTATATAGTAGAGGTAGCTAGGTTAACAACTATTATATATTCTAACTACTTAGCTACTATCTCTATTATTTAATAGACTAGTCTAAATATTATATTATTTAAGAAGCTTAATCTACGCCTTACTTAGGCGTTAGAATATTTATAGTATTTCCATCTTAATATATATTATAAACTAGGAAAATCTAATATTATCCTAGATATATTATCTAGGCTAGCTAGTTAGGAGTATTATCTAGGCTAGCTAGTTAGGAGTATTATCTAGCTAATATAAATAAGTCTAGCCTAGATATATTATCTATTCGGGTTTTCCTAGTTAGCTTAGTTAAAATAAGTCTAGAGTTTTATTAACGGCTTATTAAGGGCCTTATTAAGGAACCCCGCTAGGTAAAGGTAATATTTATAGTTAAGAGGAATAAAGCCTTAGGTAGTAATACTACTAAGCTACCTTACTATATTATTAATAAGATTCTCTATTTTAATAATAATAAGAAGGGTCTCTAATTATATATACCTTTATTAATTAAGAAGGAGGTCTTTTAACTAGCTTATAATAAAATAGGTTACCCTAGGTATACTTATATATATAAGCGTCTTACTAATAGCCTTTATATTTATAATATAGCTACTAAGCTTTATAAGTTTATTTATTATTACCTATATTATTAACTTAACTAAATGCTAAGGTATAGACCCTACGGGTTATTATAACTAATACTTTTACTTATAAGACCCTTCTATACTATTATAATTAATTTTATCCTTATACTTCCTATCTCCCTACTAGATTAATATAAATATATTATATTAGTAATAGATAAATTCTCTAAAGTAGTTAGCTTTATTCTAGGAAAGACTATATAGACTAGTAAGGAATAGGTAATTAGGCTATTAAATTAATTAGCTAAACTTAACTAGGGAATTCCTAGAGTAATTATTTTAGACTAAGATAGAAAGTTTATTAGTTAAATCTAGAAATAGATATTTTGGTCTCTTTAAGTTAGTCTATTATACTTAATAGTATAGTATCCCTAGATAGATAGTATATTAGAACGGTCTAACTAGATAGCTAAGGTAGCGCTTCGCTACTACCTTATAACCCTAGAAGATACTAGGTAATAGCCTAGCGTTTTAGCTAAGATATCTACCGCCCTAAATAATTTAACTAAATATAATATAATAGACTAAAAGCTAACTTAAATTATATATAAGTTTTAGACTTAGGAGGCCCTAGATCTCCTATATATTAATAACCTATCTATTAAAGGCTTTAATAACCTAAATATTAAGGACCTTATTACCTATATATAGCTAGTATATCCTATCTTTATAGATAAATATCACCTATCTTATATTAATACTAAGGATATCATCGCGTTTATAGCCCTTAAGATAAAAGAATATTATAATATTATATACGCCCTTATATTCTTTAAGGTAGGTAATATAGTTAATCTACGCCTTTACTAGGGATATAGGCTTCTAATAGTTATATTAAGGAAAATTAGCTAGTAATTAGCTAGGCCTTTTAGAATTAAGGAATATATAGGTTAACTAGTATATTAACTAGATCTACTAACTAATATAAAGATTTATAATATTATTTCCGTAGCCTACCTAGAGCCTACTACTAACCCTAAGGATAACCTATATTAGCGACGTCGTCCGGCCGTTCCCCTTATTATTAATAGGTAGAATGAGTAGGAGATAGAGAAGCTAATCTAGAAGTAGAGGATCCGTAGGGGTTATAGTTAGTTAACCTAGTTCCTAGTTAGATAGAAGAATTGCGGCCCTAAAGAAGATTAGTAGATATTAGAAAAGGAGCTATTATAGAATGATTTAGTATTAGTAAATAAATATAATGATAATTTCAGTAAGGAGTCTAGGATTTAGCCTTGAATCTATTACTATTATTAGTATTATCAGCGTTCTATATAGCTATCGGGATAATAGGTTCATTCTATTAATAGTATTTATTATAGTCCTACTACTTTACTTTACCTGCGGAAGCCTTCCGTAGCCTAACTAGGATAGGCCTAGCTCTTTAGTTTATAGGTAGGATTTCTATACTTAGAGAATGCATTTTTTTCTACTACATCTTAATACTATCGCAATAGATATTTAATAAAGATCTTTGTAAAGGTATAAAAGATAATAAAACTATTATAATATAATATATAAAGGGAGTAGATTATAATAATAATAATATTATTAAAAAATAAAGAGGTATAATAAATAGATATCTTAGCTATTTAAAAGCTATTATATATAAAAAGGATAGGTTTAATATATAATTTAAATAAAAGAGTATTCTACTTAATATATAAGGTAGAGAGGGATATAAGGATATATTTCTTTATAAATAAGTACTAGAATATTAATAAATAGAGAGTTAAATTTATATTAAAGGACTTATACTCCCTAGGAATATAAGTTATAAGGAAGGAAGGGGGAGTACTAGCACGCCTTTAGATATATAATATATATAACCTTAGCCTAAAGTCTAAGACCTTAATAAATAGCCCCTTTATATTATTAGGGGTAAAGAAGTAGTTAAGTTAGCCTAGGGAATATATATTAATAAGAGATATTAACCTCTATTACTTAAATTAAAATAATAGGGGTAGATATATATATTATAAAGTAATAGAGATATTAATAGATATTATAAAAGAAAGGGAAATAAAGCTTACTTTATTAAAGGATATAATAACTTAAAAGGTAAGGAAAGTAAAAAATACTATTAATTTAATATTTATAATAGAGGCTATTAAATAAATACTATTAAAATATTATATTAAGTTAGACCTTTATTATAAATTTAATTATAATTTAATATATATTAAAATTAGCTTTAAGGTAGAGGTAGTAGTCTTATAATTATAAAAGGTATAAAAGATAGTAGATTTAAAGGAGATAAAGAGGTAAGTAGGCGCCTTTTAATATTTACTATTAAAAGGGGAGCTAATAATTAAAAGGTAAATAAATAGCTACTTAATTAAAATACTTTAAGGCCTAGTAGAAATTATAAAAAAGGAGGTATTATAAGTAAAGCCCTCTTTAAAGGTAAAGTCCTTTTAAAACTTAAATTATATAAAAGTTATAAAGATAGTATTAAAGCTTAGAGTAGAATATAATTAGGGCGGTAGTACGCGTATATCCTATCCTAGTCCGCGTGTACCTCATCCTAGTACGCGTATACCTCCCCCCATTTGGCTTAGCGGTCGGCTGGCGGGAGCGTTCCAAATAGTTAACTAAGTAGTACGGCGGAAAATTATCCGCTCCTTAGCGCTCCGTATTCCCGCTATACTATCTTAATAGCAACGACTATTTAGTATATTATAGTACGGATTATACTTATAGTATATATATTTCTATACGGAGTCTAATAGTCTAGAGGCCTTTAAAATCCGTCTATTAATAGGAAAGTTATAGGTAATAATATAATATAACCTACTAGCAGGCCGCTAAGTTAAATAGGGGGAGGTATACGCGTACTAGGATGGGGTACACGCGGACTAGGATAGGGTATACGCGAACTAGGACGGGGTGTACGCGTACTACCGCCCTATAATTATAAAAGAAGTTAAAGGAGTCTAGAGGTATAATAAAAGGCTTAGAAGATTAAAGGGAGGGTATTAAAGAAAGTAAAGGTATTCTATTTTAAAGAAGTAGTATATAAGGTATCTTAAATACCTAATAAACTCTAAAAGCTAGTTAAATAGGATTAAAAGAGAAGTATATTAATTTAAGAACTCCTAAAATTCCCTATCCTTAAAAAGGATAAAGAAGGTCTTAAGGTAGAGTTATTTTAAAAGAAGGTAGAGATCTTTTAAAGGACCTTCTTCCCCCTACTTTTAAAAGTAGATTTAAGTAATATCTAGGGGTTTTAATATAAGATACCCCTAATAATAAATATAAGAGTTATTAAAGAGGAGGTTTATAAAGTAATTAATAAGTTAAAATAGGATAAAATATTAAAAATAAATAGGATCTTAAATAAATTCTTAAAGATAATAAAAAGGGAGCTACTACCTAGCTTTATATACTTATTTTAAATATATTTAAAGGTAAGATATTACTTAATAAAATTTGAAAAGGTTAATATAATTAATTTAAAGAAGTTAAAGAAAGAGGATTACTTAAAGTTAAAGTTATATTATTTAATTACCCTACTTAATACCTTAAAGAAGGTATTAAAGGTAATTATTATAAAGAAGCTAGGTAACCTTATAAAGGAATATAAGCTATTACCCTTATAATAAATAGGAGTAAAGAAGGGAAGGTTAATAATAATATCCCTTAAGATAATAATAGAGGTAATATATATAATATAAAATTATAATAAATCTAATTAAATAAGTATAAGGGTACTGCGTAATAATATAGCTATTAAGTATTATAAATAGTACGTATATATATATATAGAGCTCTCTATTCTTATTAATAGTAAGACTAATTACTACCCTTCCCTTTAAGGGGAATTCCCTCCTTTATATATTATAAGTAAAGGGGTAGCGTAGTACTATTATATATTATAGATACTATATTAATAGTAGTATTATATTCCTAACTAGTCCTTATAATTATCTCCCTATCTAGGCTCTTAGGCTTTAAGAGTATAAAAGGTTATAATTTATAGAAGATACTCCCTTAATAATAGAATATATCTTTAATAAGAGTATAATAATATAATTAATTATAAGGCCCTCTAAGCTAAGCTTTAAGGAATTTATAATTTTATTAAATTATAATAATTATAAATACTACTCTTATATATAATCTTTATATTATAATATATTCCTATTATACTTCCTATTATCCTTTATTAATTTATTATAAAAGTAATTAAAAGTCTTAATATTTTAAAGTAAATAGGAAGTTATTACTATTAAGGGTTTATTAAGTACTTAAGGTATACCTTCTTTATATAACTTTAATATTATTCTTTTAATTATAATATCTTTATTTTTTATTAATTATATTAAGTCCTTTTTAAGTCTTATTTATATTATTACCCCCTCTACGCCTTATTATACCTCCTTATACTTCTAATAATTATTTTATAAGTAATCCTTAATAATAAACTTACCCTTATTACTAATTAAAAGAAGATTATTATTACCCCCTCTACTTATAATAATATATAACCTCCCTTATTAAGCTACTCCTAGCCTATTTTTATATTATCTTATATAATATACCTTTATTATATTATATTTTAATTTAAAGAGTTATAAGTCTAATATTTTTAATTAAGGCTTTATTTATCCCTTTAATAATATAACTTATATATACGCCTCCCCTAGCTCTATTAAATATAATTATTATAAAGATCTTAATATTAAATATTAATAGGAGATTCTTACTTATATTTATTATACTTATACGCGCCTTCTTTAATCTTTAAATATTATAACTACTTTAAATACTAGTCTAACCTCCCTTAACTTACTAGATTTTAATAAACCTTTAATAAGCTTATTTAATAATATTATTATTACCTTTACCGCGCCTCCTTTACCCCTACTACTATTATAACTCCTACTAGGGTTAACCTAGCTATTAATATTTATATTATAAATACCCTAGAGGGTATTCTTAATATCCTTTATTAATATATATATATTACTTTATCTCCCCTTTTAAAGTACTTTTAAAGCCTTATTAATATATTATAAGAGCGCCTCCCTCTTATTATAAAGGATAAAGAAGAGGATAATAAGGAGGATACTCTTATTACTAGTAGTAGTAATAATAATAGGCCTAGTACTACTACTAGTATAATATAATAGCCCTCTCTTATAACGCCCTTAATAGTTTAATTATATTAGGTATCTTTTCTTTTTTATTAATAATAATAAAAATTATTTCCCCTTTTATATAATATAAACTTTATACTTTAAGGTAATTCTACTTAAATCTTTCTAATATATTTAATATATCAATTAAGTCCTACTTATATAATTATTAATTATAATTATAAGACTAACCCTTCTACTTTATTAAGTATTAAGGTTTATTATAAGAGATTTTATAATTAGAAATAACTTTAACTTCCTATTTATCTTTATCCTTTATAAGCTCTACTTATATAGCTTTTATAATACTCTTACTATTACCTTAATATAACTTTATAAGTAAGATATAAAAGATATTATATATATAAAAGGTATTAAGTAGTTATAACTTATATACCTAACTATTAATATAATTAAAGACCTTAAAAGGCCTTAAATAATATTATAATAATTTTTTAATTACTTATATTAATTTAATATACTTTATATTTAATAAGATATAATTATTTATATTATATTATCTTTATTTTTACTATTTATTTATATACTCTACTTATATAACTTATACTTAATATAAGTATTACTTTAAACCTTCTTTATATTTTTAAAGTAATTTAATCCTTTTTTATATTAATAGGACTTCTCTTAATAATAGCTTTAAAAGCTTTATATCTAGCTTAGGTAAGTAGTTATAAAGCGCCTTATATAAAGGTAACCTAGTACTAATATACTTTATATAATTATATATAAACTCTACTAAATAAAGTAACTCTACCTAGTTATTTTATCTCTAGGTAGAGTAGTAGTATAAATACTACTTAAATATACTATTCTATCTCTCTATTTAACTATTTATTTAAGGATAGAAAGTATTACTAAGCTTTCTTTTTATATTAGTATAATAATATATAGCTACTTAAAAGCTACTTATAAATATTACCCTTTAATTACTAATAATACCTTTTAATTAATGAAACTTTAAGAAGATTTTATAATATAATAGGTTAATAATATTAATAGTATTAACTATCTTTATAATAAGTAAATACCTAGCTACCTTAATATAATAGTCTATAACTACTAAAATTATATTATAAATATTATCCTTTTATTTACTTAGAAGGAGATTTATAATAAAAAAATTTATAATTTTTTAAAAAGGTCTTATAAGTATTAATAATAATAATAATATATTATAAATAGTATATCTACGCGGCTTTATTAATTAATAAGTTAAGTATTCTTATATATAATTATAAATATTTTATCCTATTAATTTCTAATAGAACTTCTACTTAATAAGCTCTTATATATACTTCTATAAGTAGTAGCTAGTATAAGAGTTATTATAATAAAGCTTTAAGATTTCTTATCTAATTACTTTATTATTAAGTATAAAAACTACGCCGCCCTTATAAAGGACCCCTATCTTATCTATTAATAAAGATATATTAGTAGCCTTTTTATAGCCCTAGGACTTTAATAATTATTTCTTATTATAAATATCTTTATCTCCCTCCTAGAGATATTAGAGTATCTCTAATATTAAGTTATTATATTTATTTTATACGCGCTCTATATTAAAATGTGTAGTAGAATAGTTAATTAGGTTACTTGGTCTAGATACGTAAGAATTAAGTATAGATATTAAGAGACTACTTAGTTATATATTACTAAGTATACTAGCGTCTTAGTAGGACCCTATATTTTAATACTCCTACTTAAACTATTTATACCCCTAAAATTAAAGAATATTTTAAAAATAATCTAAAAATAATTATATTAAACTACTAAATACTAAAAATAACTATATTAAATTATAAATTCCACTTTTTATAAAAATATAGTTATTTAAGATTTTTATTTTAGGATAAAGTTATATATAGTAAAATTATATTAAAATATAGTTAGACGTATTATAAGAAGGTAAATATTATTAACTATTAATATATTATTAGTTATTACTATTATTATCTAGGCTTAATAGTACTTATAATAGCTAGGTAAGTAGTTATAAGGCTCTATATTATTATAAGGTCGCCGTTACTAGTCTTTAAGGTAGTTAGTCCCTATAACTTAGCGACGGTTTAAGGTATCCTTAGGCTTACTCCTACTAGTAATAATACTCCTACTATATTAAAGGACTTCCTTAAGGTTAAGTCCCTTATAAAATATAATAAATATCTCCTTACTAAGGGGTTTAATAAGGCTATTAGCTAACTATTAATTTATAAGAATATATTTAAAGTTAATAGTTCTAGTAGTAATTTACTCTTTTATGTAGTAATATTAGAGCTTAATATACTTAGAGTAAGTATAGAATTTAAGGTTTTTTATAAGGGTAATTACGCCTTAATTATTACTATAGATAATTACTATCTTAAGTACTTCCCTAGAATAGAGCTAGCTAAAGAGGTTCTTAAGCTAGATAGCTTCTTTAAAGGCCTACGTCTAGCTAATATATTCTACTTTATATAAAGAAAGGGCTATTATAGCCTATTACTTAGAAGACTAGTTAAGGGTTATACTACTAATATTAAAGATATAGCTTAAAGTTAACCTATAGGTATTATAATTACCTACCTAGTTAAAGTTAATATACTTAATAAAGTCTTATAAAGAGCCTTAGAATATAAGCTAGAATTTAATTATAACGCGTAGATACTAAAAGATATACTTAATAGTTAATTAATATAACTTATTAGGGTTAGTAGTATAATAGCTAATAGCTAATATTATATAAGTAATATTAAATTAAGTCCCTAATATAATATATATAAGAAATCCTATAACCTTTTAATAGTTCTTCTTAAATATAAGGTTTACTTTATACTTTTTATTAGCCTTTTCTAGGTAAGTATTAATTTCTATTAGTATAGTAACTTACTTATACTCCTATATATTAAAATCCTATAATACCTTCTTAATATAAGCTACCTAACCTAGTTATAATATTTACTATTAATAGTCTTAAATAATTATTATATTAAGGTAGTAGGTATATAAACCTAAATCTATTATCTTAAATTAATTATTTAAGGTATCTTTAATCTATTAAATAGCCTACTTATTTAGACTTATAATTAAGATATTATCTATATAAAGAGCTACTAAGGTCCCTTCCTTAGAGTTAATAAAGATATTTAAGTTAATAAATAATAATATAAGGCCTAATTCTTTTATAAAGTTAATAAAGGTATAATATTATATTTATAATAACTACGTAAGTTTATAAAGAGCCTTATAAAGCTAATAAACCCCTTTTCTTTATTTATAACTTATGAGTTAATTAATATAGATCTCTTTATTAATATTATTATAAAGGAAGGCTATCTTAATATCTATTTACTCTAAGTCCTAGTCTATAATAGTTACTAAAGTAAAGATAGCCTCATAACTTATAAGTTTTACTACTAAGGTAAAAGTCTTATTATAATTAATACTTTTATACT
>JAABUX010002871.1_pt1 | contig 23639 bp, 20 predicted proteins | sample 5561851 | NCBI WGS metagenome assembly JAABUX01 (sample SAMN10711883, study PRJNA513361) | rock metagenome | isolation source: Antarctica rocks | place: Antarctica: Victoria Land, Richard Nunatak red sandstone | collected 2016-01-03 | reverse complement strand
ACCCCGACGCGCAGCCCAGTACGCTGGCCCTGCAAAGCGAGATGCGCGTCGATTCCGCGGACGGGCGCGGCTGCCCCTTCAAGGGCCGCTGCCACCGCTACCTCGGCGACATCTGCGACACGGTGTTCCCTCCGTTGCGGACGCTGGCGCCCGGCCATCTATCGCTGTGCCATATCCCCGCCGACGAGTTGCCAACTGCCGCGACGCGCGCGGCTGATACCGCGTCCGTCGGCGGGGTGGAACCGGCTGCTGTGGCTGTCACGCGGGACCGTCAGCGCGCCTGAGAGGCCGGCCCGGAGTATGAGAGTAACGTGTCCACGACGACAACCAGGATCGGAAGGACCACCACGCCGAGAATGCCGAGCACAATACGCCCGCGCCGAGACATCGCATCCTCCCCATAGCTATCTACGCTATCCCAACGGATAAGCAGGCGTTAATCCCCGTATAGGTTCTGCTCCATCTTGCCCCGAATAGCGGGCCATTCGTCGTCGACGATGCTGTAGACCACGCTGTCGCGGGAGCGGCCGCCGTGGACGATCATGTGCTTGCGCAGGACGCCTTCGCGCACGGCGCCCAGGCGCTCGATAGCGCGCTGTGACCGCTCGTTGAGCCGGTCGGTCTTGAACCAGGCGCGCCGGAAGCCGACCTCGTCGAACAGGTACTGCAGCATCAGGTACTTGGCCTCGCTGTTGAGGACGGTACGCCACTTTGAGCGGTCCAGCCACGTCCCTCCGATCTCAGCCGTGCGGTGGGCGGGCTGGATGTCCATAAAGCGCGTTGTCCCGACCACGGCGCCCGTGGCGCGCTCGACCGTGGCGAACGGCGCCTCGACGCCTCTGGCCGCCGTCGTCGCCGCGTACTCCATCCAACGATGCACGTCCTCCGGCGTATCCAGCGTGGCCGCCAGGTGACGCCGTATCTCCTCCTCGCGGCTGATGGCCAGCAGGGCCGGCTCATGGTGGGGCTGCAACGGCTCCAGCCGCACCCAGCGCCCTTCCAGCGTGACAGGGCCGATCTCACTCAACGTTTGCTCTCCATGTGCCTATGCTCATTCTCCTGCCGATACACCACTGTTTGCGGCCCTTGTGGCAGCACCAGCAGCCGCGCGTCGCGCCCGCGCTCGGCCAGCAGCGCCCGTACCTGCTCCGAGACGTCATGGCAGGGCGTCAGCAAGGCGTCGCGCACCGCGTCGTCGGGCAGCGACGAGTGCAGGTAGACCGCGGCCCGACGCTGCACCTGCGCCTGGATCTGGGCCTGCCAGCCGTCGGCCAGCGGCGTGGACGCGCCTTCGACCGTCGTCAGCACGGCCTCGGGGCTGGCGGCCGCGCGCAGCAGGTCGGCGTAGACTCCGTGCGCGGGCAAGCCGTCGGCGCACTCCGCCGCCATCACGATCGCTCCACCCGGCCGCACCGCCCGCGCGGCGGCGGTCATACCCTTCACGCTCTGGTACAGGTTCTGGTCCAGCGGGTAGCCGCTGTTGGTGCTCAGCACGACGTCGTACTCGCGCTCGATGGGGCGTATCGCCGTCCGGCGCACAAAGGTCACACCCGCGGCGTGCGCGGCCATCATCTGCCCTGCCCACACGCCGGTGATCTCGTGGCGCTTGTTGAGGGCCACGTTGAGGCTGAAGGTCGGCCGCGTCAGCAGGGCGATCTCGCGCTGCTCCTCGTGGATGGGGTTGCCCTCCAGTACGCCGAAGGCGGCCTTGGGGTGGGCAATCATGCGCGGGCCGTGGTTGTAGAGCACCGTCTCCAGGCCGGCTAGACCCGGCATGGCCGGCTTTGGTCCGCCCGAGAAGCCAGCGAAGAAGTGCGGCTCGACGAAGCCGGTCAGAATCCGCACCGAGGCCTCCATATACAGGCGGTTGAGGTAGATAGGGTGGCCGCGCTGGCTGCGGCCAAGGTAGAGCAACGCATTGTCGTCGCGGGCGTCGTGGTTGACCACGCGGTAGCCGCGCGCGATCTCCGGCCCCAGCATCTCGTCGAGTTCGCTCGGGGTGTTGGCGCGGTGCGTGCCGGTGGCCACCAGGATGGTGATCCGCTCGCGCGGCACGTGCTCCAACTCGGCCAGCAGGGGCGGCAGCACCCGCGCGCTGGGCATCGGCCGCGTGCCATCGTTGACCACCACGACCACCGTGTCGTCGGCGCTTGCCAACGCGTGGAGCGGAGCGGTCCCGATGGGGTGGCGCAGCGAGTCCACGAGGGCGGCCTGCTCGTCCGGCAGGCCGGGCGCGTCGCGTGGTTCGACCACGTCGGTCCCATCCTCGGGCAGGTCCACCTCAAGCCCCGTGCGTCCGTAAGCCAGCATCACCTTCATCGTCCATCCCTCCTACCCGGATGCCATTGTAACGCGCAAATAGCTGGCGGAGCGGCGTAGCTCCTCCAGGCCGTTCATGCCGTCCTCGATGGAGACCCAGCCGTCGAAGCCAGCCGCGCGCAGGACGCGGAAGATGGTGGGGAAGTCGTTGAGGCCGGTCCCGATCTCGCCGTGGTGCAGGATCGCGGCGTAGCCGACGCTGTCTTCCTGGACCCGCAACTCCTCCAGCGTGTGTCCCGGCTTCAGGCCGCGGTCGCTGGCGTGCATGCTGACCACGCGACCCTTGACCGCCTCCAGCACCTCAAGGGGGTCGTCACCAGCCAGGATGGCGTTGGAGGGGTCGTAGTTGACGCCGAACCAGGGCGAGTCGATGGCCTCGACGATGCGGCGGAAGACGGGCAGGCGTTGCGCAAACTCGGGGTAGGTCCAGTAGTTGTCCTTGTAGTGGTTCTCCAGGGCCAGAATCACCCCGCGCTCGGCCGTGTAGGGCAGCAACGCCTCGATGCAGTCCACGACCATGGCCACGCCGTCGTCCTCGGAGACCTCGGGTCGGCGCTGGCCAGAGAGCACGCGGCAGGTGCGCGGGGCGGGGGCGTCGAAGTAGGCGACGAGGTCGATCATGCGCTTGTGACGCTCCACCTCGGCCTGCCGCGCCGCCGCGTCCGGCTGCGTGAAGTCGGGCGACGCGCACAGCATGGGCATCAGCAGGTTGTGCCGCCGCAGCGCGGCCCGCACCTCGGCGAGGTAGTCCGGCTCCAGCGAGGTGAAGAAACCGGGATACATTTCCAGGCCGTCGACGCCCAGCGTCGCGGCCATCTCGATCCACTCGAACAGCGACAGCGTGCGCGTCACGCACAGCTCGTCCATGAAGCATTTGGGGAAAGCAGCAAGGCGCATATCAGTTGCCAGTGGTCAGTTGCCAGTTGCCAGTTAGCGGGAGCACGCTGTTCCAAGCCTGGCGCGAGAGAGTCATTGTGCATCATCCTTTCTGTCATCTGGCGCGATGGGTCCGCCCGATCGCGCGTCCTACTAGCAACCGGGCGTATGCAATACGCCCCTACGGGCAACTGGCAACCGGGCGTATGCAATACGCCCCTACGGGCAACTGACAACCGGGCGTATGCAATACGCCCCTACCGCCAACTGCAAAGGCGTATGCAATACGCCCCTACCGCCAACTGGCAACTGGCAACTGGCAACTGGCAACTACGGTAGTAGCACCGCCTTGGCGATCTCGCCGCGCTCCATCCGCTCGAAGGCCTTGTGCCATTGCGTGAGCGGGAAGGTCGTGATCAGGGGCTTCACGTCGAGCGCGCCGTCGCCGAGCAGGCGCAGCACGCGCTCCCAGGTGGCCCAGGTATGGCTGAACGAGCCGCGCAACGTGGCTGCTTTTTGCACTAGCGGGTCAAGGCTACAGTCTAGCGGCGCGCGGCCCCAGCCGACCTTGGTGATCTGGCCGGCCGGGCGAACCAGCTCGAGTGCTGTGCGCAGGGTCGCGGAGACGCCGGCCGCGTCGATCACGAGATCGGCGCCAAGGCCGTCGCCCAGCCCGCGCACGACGGTCGCCACGTCTTCGTCGTCGCCCATCACCACCCGCGTCGCGCCATACCCCCGCGCCAGTTCCAGGCGGTCGGCGTCGCGCGCCACGCCGACCACGATCAGGTGGGACGGATGCGTCGCGGCGAGCAGGGCGGTGCAGAGCAGGCCGACCGGTCCGGGACCGAGCACGACCGCCGTATCGCCCGGTCTGGGCGCCGACTGCTCCAGCACGGCGTTTGCCGCGACGCTGCACGGCTCGGTCAGCGCGGCCTCCTCCCAGGAGACGCCAGCAGGGATGCGGTGCAGCAGGGCCGCGCGCGCCACGACATACTCGGCGGCCGCGCCATCCATGCCGTAGCCGAAGCCCAGGCGGTGCGGGCAGAGGTTGTAGCGGCCGGTACGGCATAGCGCGCAGACGCCGCAGACGTAGGCGGCGGTCTCGCAGGCCACGCGGTCGCCCTCGGCCCAGCCCCGCACGTCGTCGCCCAGCGCGGCGACCTCGCCGCAGAACTCGTGGCCCAGTGTGACCGGCCAGTTGACGGGCCAGGACTGCGTGCCGTGGTACTGGTGCAGGTCGCTGCCGCAGGTCCCCACGGCGCGCACGCGTAGTAGCGCCTCGCCGGGAGCGGGCACCGGTACCAGCTTCTCGCGCAGCTCGGCCGCCCCGTCCTCCGGCCCATAGTTGACCAGCGCCGTCATCGTACCCGTCCCCGTCGCCGTTACCATGTTCCTCCCTTCCTATCGCCTACCCATCCCAACCTACCCTGGCATCATACAGGGTGCAGAGGTATCTCGGCTCAGGCGACCGTGACGTCGGGGCTCAGGTAGACATCCTGGATCCCGTTGAGCAGCGCGACCCCGTCCGCAATGGACAGGCGCAGGACCTCGCCCGCGGCGACATGGCCCATGCCGCCGGCACGCTTGTTGACGACGGCCCGGCGGACGGTCCGCGCCCCGTCGTCGGGATCGGCGTCCGTGCCCGCGCCCTGGTTGTCGTCGCTGCTCAGCAGGCCGGACCGGCCCCGGTAGCAGCTCACCACCTGGTAGCGGCACAGGTCGATCGGATGGCCGCCCATCGGGTCGTGGGAGACCTCGGGGCGGGTCACGCCATCGGGCTCACCGTCGCTGCCGGGCGCGCCGGAGCCGCGGCCGGCCGTGGGCAGCCGCTGCACTACGAGGTCGGCCTCCAGTGTCACGCCCAGGTAGGTGACCTGCCCGGTCGGGTCGGCGACCGTACGATCCTCGTCGCGACGGGACGACGCGCCGCGCGGGTCGTACCACAACACCGTGAAGAGGCCCAACTCGTGCGCGGACTGGAAGGCCTCGCTTACCTCGGCGATGCGCCGTGCCCCCTCGACGCTCCCGACGCCGATCGTGGCGCCCACGCCAAGCGCGCCCATGTTCCAGGCCTGCTTGGCGCGCGCAAACATGAGCCCGTCGTCGCCGTGGGGGTAGGGTAGCGACCCCGCGTGGTTAAGCCGGACGATGAAGGGGATGTCGTGCGCATGTCCCCTGCTGACGGCGCCGAGCAGCCCCAATGACGCGGCGATGGCGCTGCACCCGCCCTCGGCTGCCAGCCGCACGGCATTGTCGGGGTCGGCGTAGAGGGAACTGGCGGCAAAGGCGGCGCCGGCGCTGCCTTCATCGCCCCCATCGACCGACAGGACGCTCAGGTAGCCCGTCCCGGCCAGGCGTCCGTGCCCGAAGACCTGCTGGAGCGAGCGCAAGGTGACGTTGGAGCGGTCGCTGCGCAAGAGCACACGGTCGACGAAGTCGGGACCCGGCAGGTGCAGCGAGGACTTGTCCACGATGTGACACACATACCCGAGCAACGACTCGGCCTCGTCGCCCAACGCGTGGGCGATGCGCGAGGCGCCACGAATCGACATCGCGCGTGCTCGCGCCGTCGCCCGCGTCTCCCGACCGCGTCCGAGCGACTGCGCGATGCGATCCTGCTGTTCCTCCTCGATAATCTCGCGGCACAGGTCGACGCACTCATCGCAGATGTAGACGCCGCCGGGGCCGGCGATCATCCGATGCACCAGATCTTGCGTCTTGCCGCAGAACGAGCAGCGATACTCGATGCGCGGCGCCCCTCGGTTGCCCATGGATCAGCCCTCCCTCTCGCTCCGGAACGGAGCGCATCACACCACCGGCAAGACATCCTGCGAGGCCTCGTGTCTGCTGGCAGCGGCCCGTTTGTGTTTGGCTACACTCTACACCAACGGGCTTTTCGCCGTGGGACGACGGCCCGCGGTTGAAACCACATGTCGGAGATCAACGGCTACGGTTGCGACAGATCGATGGTTTGCCGCATGCGCTGCGCTCCCGGCTACCGTCGCGCCATGGCCCACACGCGCAGGGCGCCGCTGGCGGCGGTATACCGGAAGGTCGCGCGCGCGACGGTCTGGCCCGATAGAGGGATGGTCGCGACCGCGATGCCTGCCGTGAATTGATCGTACGCCTCCGGATACGAGCGCTGACCGACCAGGCTGGCCAATTTCTGCCATCTGTAGCCCGTCACATAGCGGGCGCCCGCTGGCGGTTCCGCGCGTCCGGCGCGCCGCCAGTCGTCCACCTGTTGCCCCTGACGCAACGCAACGGTCTGCGTGTGGCCATGGCCGGATAATGTGATCGTGGCGACAATCGTGCCGCGCGCGATGGCGCCATCGCCCTCCATGGTCGTCGCCACGAGCAGGGAGCGCGCGCCGGATACCGGCAAGGCTATCGTGCGCGTGTTCTCGCCCGAACCATGGGAGAGGGGGAAGGACCCGCGCGTCACGAGGCCGGCGGCGGATGCCGGCGCTTGGAGCGTCGCGGGCAGGGCCAGGTCTTCCAGGCCCAACCCGTAAACGTCGACCGGGATGGCGAGCGGCCGCCATCGTGGACTGGGGGCAGCCGCTGCCGTCGCGGCGCGCGTCGAGGTTCGTCGCAACACGTAGGCAAAGAGAGGGTAGCGGACAAAGCCGTCGACGACGTGATACCGATACCGGTCTTGCAGGGCGTCGAGCGTCGCGTTGATGGCCGCCTGGTTGCCCGCGCGGTCGGTGTCGGCGATGACGACGATGTGGTTGACCCGGGTCGCGACCGGGGGGGCCGTCGCGATGTCGGCCCGTCTCATGCGGTGCGCTCGCTCGATGTCGCCGATGTAGTAGGTTGCCGGAGAGGACGATCTCCCGTCCACGAGGATCAGCGTGTCGGCGGCCGCATAGCGGCCGACCAGGGCGGCGACGCGCGTCCAGTCCGGCGAGTAGCCGTTGTAGTTCCAGGCGTTGGCCCAGTAGTAGCCCAACGCCGTGCCGTTGAGCGCAAGGGCCAGCAGGAGACTGGCGAGGATGGCAGGAGAGGATCGCCACGACGTGACGCCCGCGGCAAGGAGAACCAGGAAGGGGCCGAGCAAGGGGATCAGGTAGCGCGGCGACGCCCCTTGCAACTCCGTCGATGCAATGGCGTCGAACACGAGATAGAGTAGCACAGGGGCGAGGAGGAGCAGCGGGAGGAGCATCCCGAGGGCGAGGCGGTTGCCGCGCAGCGACCACAGACCGCGCGCGACGAGCGCCACGGCCACGACCGCGCCGGGGATGGTGACCCACAGCCAGAGCGGATAGACGCGCTCTCCAAAGGTGAAGACGAAGAACGTCCAGCCGATTTTAACGGCATTGGCCGAGTGCAGGCCGCGCGGGGCGCTGTATGCGACGTTAGCCGCCGTGTAGCGCGTCAACAGGTGGAAGCCCCAGGCGCGCACGCGGTGATCGACGAGCACAAACGCAAGCGCCGCCGCGACGCCGCACAGGCCGACCATGCGGCGCACGGCGCGCCGGGGCGGAGCGGTGAGGATCAGCGCGCTGACCGCCTCGCCGCCCAGGACAAGGACGCCCAGCGGCTGCGCGGCCAGGAGGAGTGCGTTCGTCGCGATCAGCCACGCCAGGCGACGCGGTGACGGGCCGTCGCGCAGGACGAGCGCCAGGGCGTGCAGGGCGAGCGCGCCGGCCAGCATGAACAGGCTGTAGAAGCGGACTTGTTGCGCGTAACCGATGGCATACGAGGACGTGGCGGCAAGCAGCGCGGCGACGAGCCCGGTTCGGCGGTCGATCAGCGCAGCGCCCAGCCCGTAGATCGCCGCGACGGCGGCAACCCCGAAGAGGACGGCCGGCAGGCGCAGGATATTGACGCCGTGGCCAAACGTCATGGACGCGCGCAGGACCAGCGAGTAGAGCAGCGAGGTGAGATTTGTACCCAGGTGAGTCGTCGCCTCGTCGATGCTGCTGTACTCATCGCCCCACAGGGCGACCGACGACAGGCCGATCAGCCGCAGCGCCGCGGCCAACGCGACGATCCCGGCGAGGAGCGCGAGAACGGTCGTGGGACGCCGCGTGGCGCGACGGTGGGATGGGCTCGCGCGTTCCCGTGCCGCGGATAGAGGGACAGGGAGGGATGCTGGAGCGGAGGACGGCATGATGGACCGAGCTTCCTTCCTGGCCTCACGTGCTAGTCTCCGACGTTCTGGAGGCAGTATAGCAACACGGCGCCTCGCGGCCAAAGCAGGGGCAACCATCGCCTCCCACCACTGTCACAACCTGGACATGGGAGCCGTGGCGATAAGCAACCAGCCTTCTCCCCGTTTTGGGTTGACCGGGCAACGCGTCGCGACGCGTTGCCCGGTCATGAGCTGTTCAGACCCTGCCCCTGCTCAGCGGAATGACCCTGGCTGGATAGTGATCCCAAACGCGCGCACGATGCGGCCGGATGGCGTGGTGGCGACCACGAACAGAGTCGCGCGCGTGACCCTCGTGGCGCGATAGTGGATGCGCAGGCGTTCGTTGAGCACGCCATGGCTGTCGCTGGTCCCATGGACGACGTGGGCGACGGCGACGCTCGTGACAACGGTCGTGAGCAGCCCCTTGTGCCCGTGGCGCGGCGTCGTCCCCATCGAGGCTACCTGTCGCGGGGCGATGTCCAGCGCTGCGCGGATGGTCACGTGCGGATACGTGTGGCTGCGGATGGTCAGGACACCGCCGTCGCGCACGTGGAAGGCCGACAGGTCAACGTGGAGCGCCAGCTTCGGCGCGGGCGGATGCCGTCGCGCCCGTTTCCCGCGGTGTGCTGGTGTGGCCGTGGTGGCAGGCCGAGGGGTGGCCGTGCCGGTGGGTACGGCGGTTGGCACGCGTCCCGGCGTGCGGGTCGCTGTGGCCACGGGGGTCTTTACCGGCATGGTCGCGCGGGTTGGGCTAGGCGCGGGCGTCGTAGGCGTTGCCGTGCTCGCCGGCGTTGTCACGGGCGCGACCGTGGCGCTGCTCGCGCCGGCGGGCGTCGTGGTGTCGGCGCCGGCGGGCGTGCTGGTGCTGGTAGGCGTCGCGGTGCTGGTGTCGGTGGGCATGCTGGTGCTGGTGCTGGTGTCGGTGGGCGTGTTGGTGCTGGTGGCCGGCGCCGTTGGTTGATCCCCCTGTGAGGATCCGGCTGCTTGCGTCGCGCACAAAGAACACGGGGCGCCGAGGTTGGCGGATTGGCCGGACGTGACGCCGGGCAGCGGCATGCCAATGCCGACCGCCTGGCTGCCCGGAGACAGGCGCAGGTCGGGGACGGGCAGCAGGGCCGCATCCAGGAACTGCGGGTCGACGGCCCGGAGGGAATGCCCGCCATCGTAGCTCGCGCCGTCACAGCTCGCGGGGCCGTTGCACCCGGCGATCGGCATCACGTTGTCGTACAGGTTATGGTCGAAGACCGAGCTGCCGGGGGGCGTGAAGCTGGCAACCGAGAGGTAGGGGCTGAAGTAGCGGGCCGGATCGTCGTCGAAGATGTCGTTGGCGACGGTGATGGGACCGGTGACCTGTCCGCCGCCGACGTACAGGTCGCGCCCGCCGTTGCGATAAAAGGTGTTGTTGGCAATCGTCTGTCCGCCGACGGAGGCGCCACCTCCTCCATTACCCAGGAAGACTCCGCTCGAGCCGTTGGAGATGATGACGTTGTCGGTGACCGTGACCGGGATCGAGGCCAGAGAGGTATCTTGACGGCTGACTACGATGCCGTCGGCGCCGTTGCGGTAGACCACGTTGTCGCTGATCGTGGACGGAGGGTTGTCGTCGATGATCCCTGCATAGTAGGCGCCCGTGACCGTGTTGCCGATGATCTGCGCGCCGGCGACCGGTCCGTGGGCGTGGATGCCGTAGCCGCTCGAGCCGCTAACGGTGTTGCCCTGGATCAACGCGCCGGGACCGGAGACGTAGATGCCATGGTCGAGGGTCTCGCCGGGGCGTCCGCAGTCGAGGACGGTGTTGCCCGCGATGGTGACGTCCGGCTCGGAGTCCTGTATCTTGATGCAGCTGTTGTTGGCGTGCTCGACGGTCAGGTTGCTGAGCACAAGCCCGTACCCCGGTTGGTTGGGGTCGTGGTTCTCGACCTCGACCTCGCCGCCGTAGGGTTGGTCGGCCGAGACGTAGCCGGGCTGAGCCTTGGCGCCGACGACGTGGAAGCCGGTCACGCGCAGATAGGAGCTGTTGGCGACGCGCAGCAGGATGGCCGATTGGCTCGCGTCGGTGAGCGGCAGGGGGCGGATGAGCGTGACGGGACCGTTCGTGGTGACGGTGATGGGGGCGTCGGGCGTGCCGTTGGCCACGATCGTCTGCGGGCCATAGACGCCTGCTTCGACCAGCACCGTATCGCCCGGCTGGGTGAGGCTGGTGGCGCGCCCGAGGGAGGCGCACGGCGCGGCCAGCGTACAGGGGTTCGCGTCGTCGCCCGTGGCGGCAACGTCGTAGGTGGTCCCCGCCGTCTGCGCGGCATGGGCGGACGCGGAGACTCGGGCCGGCACGATGCCGCTGCCGAGGATCCATAACAGGAGGCCGCCCGCGACGGCGACCGCTCCCTTCGTTGCATGTCTAGATCGTTGCATGTGTGGCTGATTCCCTTCCCCGCCGGCACGTGGCCTACGTGGGCTGGCTGCATATCGTCGTGACCTCTTGGCGTCGGGTCTTGTTCCCGTTCTAGTAGCAGACGCCTCGGCCCGCCAACGGCCAGAAGGTAAGGTCCTGGGGTAGGACACGACGTGGCCCATCCCCATTGGGGGAGCAGGACCGGGACGGTGGGGAGGGCCACATGGCTCCGGGGGCTGGAGGCGGCCTCTGGACAGCGCGCCCGTAATCCGATATCGTAGGTAAGGTCGGTATTTGGCCTTTGGATGCAGAGAGACGGAGGCAGTAGGACATCCCTTGCGCATCGTCTTGTTTACCGCCAGCTACGCTCCGCGCGTCGGTGGATTGGAGACGGCGGCCGCGCACCTGGCCCGCGAGTTTCAGGCGCTGGATCACCATGTCACGGTGGTGACGAACCGCTATCCGCGCGACCTGCCCCGCCGCGAGCGCATCGACGGCGTGGCCGTCCACCGCATCCTGTTCCCGGCCGCCGTCGTCCCTCGGTCCGCGTGGACCCTGACGAGCCTGGGTACGTTTCTGCTGCTCCTGCCCCTGGCTCCAGGGGCGCTGCTGCGGTTGTGGTTGCTCCTGCGGTCGCTACGCCCCACGGTCGTGAACGCGCACTACCTATCCTCTCCCGCCCTGTACGTCGCCCTCTTGAAGCGGCTAGGACTGCTGCGCGCGCGCGTGGTCGTGTCCTGCCACGGGTCGGACGTGACGGCGGTCCCCCCTCCAAGCGGCTCGCGCGCCCTCTCGCGCTGGATACTGGCGCAGGCGGACGCGGTCACGGCCTGTTCGGCCGACCTCGCCGGCCGCGTGGCGGCGCTGGTGGACCGCATCCCAGGCGGGGCGGTCCGGGTGGTCTACAACGGGACCGATGTCGACGAGTTCGCGGGCGCCGCCCCGCTCAGGCGCCCGCGCCCGTACATCTTTAGCGCCGGGCGACTGGTGGAGACCAAGGGTATGCGCGTGCTGGTCGAGGCGCTGGCCGTGCTGCGCGCGCGGGGGATCGACCGCGACCTCATCATCGCCGGCGCCGGTCCTGAGGAGGCCGCGCTACGCGCCCTCGTGGAGCGTCTGGGGCTCGGCGAACGCGTGCATTTTGACGGCCCGGTCGGTCGCGTGCGCCTGGCCAGCCTGTACCAGGGCTGCGCCGTCTTCGCCCTCGCTCCGCTGGCGGAGGGGTTCGGCATCGTCAGCCTGGAGGCGATGGCGTGCGCGCGCCCCGTCGTGGCCACGCGCGTGGGGGGCATCCCGGAGGTCGTGCAGGACGGCGAGACGGGGCTGCTGGCGCGCCCCGCCGATCCCGCCGACCTGGCCGACCGGCTCGCCGTTGTGCTCATCGATCCCGCGCGCGCGGCCGAGATGGGTCGCCGTGGCCGCGAGCGCGTGGCCACGCTGTTCACCTGGCCCGCCGTCGCCGCCCGCTACCTGGACAGCTACGCGCTATTGCCGCCCAACTCCGGGGACGCCGGCCCGACCGCGACGAACAGCGGCGCGCTGTCCTCTATGGCGCCGCCCGCCAGGCTGGAGCAACGGCCTGGGGGCGCGGGCGTCCCACCCGTCCCCGGTTCGACGCAAGGACGGGTAGGCAGCGCGGCGAGTACTATGCGCCCCCAGATCATGTCCGGCCGGGCGGCAGCCGTGCCCATCCTGATGTACCATCAGGTGGCGCCGTGGAGCGTGGACGGCGTAAAGCCGAGCCTGTTGGTCACGCCCGCCGCGTTCGCCGCGCAGATGCGCCTGCTGCGCCTGTGGGGCTGGCGGACCCTGCGTCTGGTCGAGCTCGTGGCCTTGCTAGAGGCGGGCGCCCCCCTGCCGCGCCGCCGCTTCGTGCTGACGTTCGACGACGCGTTCCTGGGCGTGGCGCGGCATGCCGTCCCCGTGATGCGCGGGCTCGGCCTGACCGCGACCGTCTTCGTGCCCACCGCCCTCGTCGGCACGGACACGGCCCTCGACGGAGGTCGTGACCACCCGGCGAAGCGTCTGATGGGCTGGGACGACCTGCGGACGATGCGCGACGCGGGTTTTGACATCGGGGCGCACACGCGGCGCCACCTCCACCTCCCGCGGTTGACCCCAGATGAGTTGCGGGCGGAGGTCGCCGGCTCGCGCGACGACCTTGCCGCCGCGCTCGGCGCTGGCGACGGCGACGCCCTGTTTGCGTATCCCTACGGGGACTGGGACCCGTCAGTCGCGGCCGCCGTGCGCGACGCCGGCTTCGCCGCGGCCTGCGCCACGCGTTTCGGGCGCGTGACCGCTGCCTCCGACCGCTTCGCCCTGCCGCGCATATCGGTCGGCAGCAGCCTCGACCTGCCCCATTTCGCCTATCGCCTGCTCCGCGCCGACCGCATCGCGGCCAGGATAGCCGCTGGCGCGGACCGTCCGGGAGCCCGTGGGCCTGTCGGGGTCGCATCCGCATGAAGATCGCGCTGGCCCATGCCCATGTCTTCCGCTTCGCGCGCGGCATCGAGCGGTACACCGTCGCCCTGGCCGGCGCGCTGGCCGGCCTCGGCGTCGACGCGACGATCGTGACCTTGCAGCAACCGTCCGTGCCCCCGCTGCGCTATGCCGAGCTCGACCCCCGCGTACGGGTGCGTACCCTGCCGAACCCCCGCTACTATACGGCGGCCACCACCATCCCGCTCTACCTGGCGGACTTCCTGCGCGACGGCGGGTACAACCACATCCTGCTCAGTTTCGGGCTCAACGGCGAGGGGCTCGCCGCGCGCCTGGCCGCCGCCCTACGGGGGGGCCGCACCCGCTATAGCATCGTGTTTCATTTCCCGTACGAGGCGTCGCCCGCTCGTTTCCGCGAGTTCCGGCGCTTCGGCCTGCTCGACCACGCGGCGCACCGCATTGCCGTGAGCGCCTACGTGGCGGCCGCGGTGCGCGAACGGCTCCATGCGTCCTGCGCGGTCATCCCCGAGGGTGTGGACGCGGGGCGGTTCCGCCCGGATGAGCGGCTGCGCGACGCGACGCGACGCACTCTTGGCATCGCTGCCCACGAGCGCGTGGTCGTCACCGTGGGCGCCCTGGAGCCTCGCAAGGGGACCGACCGTCTGCTGCGAGCGGTGGCCTCCGATGACACGGCGCGGGCCGTGGATCGCGTCGTGGTCGTCGGCGACGGCCCCGCGGCGGTCGAGTTGCGCGCGCTGGCCGCTGCTCTGGGCCTGACCGAGCGCATGATCTGGATCGCGCGCTCGGCCGAGTTGCCCGCGCTCTACAACGCTGGTGACCTCTTCGCCCTGCTCTCCGATTACGAGGCGTTCGGCCTGGTTGCCCTGGAGGCGATGGCCTGCGGGCTCCCCGTCGTGGTCTCGGACGGCAGTGCCTTCCCCGAGTTCGTCGCGCCGGGGACGGGCCTGTTGGTCGACCCGTCCGACGCGCGCGCCGTCGGCGCCGCCCTGGCCTCGCTGCTGGCCGACGAGGCGCGCCGCATCGCTATGGGCGCGGCCGCTCACGCCCACGCCCGCGCCTATAGCTGGGAGCGCGTGGCGCGCCGCTTCATTGAGATCCTGGGCTCACCTAACGCGGGACAGTCGAGACAGCGGCGCGAGGCCGTGGGCGCCACCCGAGGTGGAGGGCTGTGATGGAGGGAGAGAGGGACAAGCAGGAACAAGGAGACATGGGTGGGAGCCCCACGCTGAGCGTCCTGATCGCCACCTATAACCGCGCCGACCTGCTGGACCGCACCCTGCGCAGCGTGCTCGTGGACGCCGCGGAGCGGCCCGACGAGCTCGTGGTCGTCAGCGGCGGCAGCGACCGCACGGAGGCCGTCGTGGCCGCGTACGCCGGTGGGGACATCCCGGTCCGCCTCATCAAGGTCGTCAACGTCGGCCTCTCCAATTCGCAGAACGCCGGGTATCCGCACTGCGGCGGAGATCTCGTGGCCACGCTCGACGACGACGTGATCGTGGCGCCGGATTGGGTGCGGCGGGTCAAGGAGTCGCACGCGGCGCACCCGGAGGCGGGCGGCATTGGCGGCCGCACGCTGAACGAGTTCCCCGACGCCCTGGCGGCGCGATTTGAGCAGGCGCGGGCCTTCGACGTCGACGGCGACGGCGGCGTGCGGCCGGTGCGCACCGTAGCCGGCGTCAACATGTCCTACAAGCGCGCCGTGATGGAGCGGGTCGGCCCCTTCGACGAGGATCTGCCCTCGGGCATGGACGTCGACTACAACTGGCGCGTGGCCCGCGCCGGTTACCCGATCCTCTACGACTCCTCGATCGTGCTGATCCACCACAACCGCACCGCTATGCGGCAGGTATTGCGGCAGCAGTTTTGGTACGGCCGGGGGTACTTCCGCACCCGTAGGAAATGGCCCGACCTGCCCTCGCAGCCGCCGCGCGGACTGTGGGGCCTGAAGAACTGGGTCAAGATGGCCCTGTTCGTCGTCGACCCCTGCTACCAGGCGCTGCTGCTGGCGCGCCGCGCCGCGCCGCGCGACCGCCTGACCTTCGCGGCCCTGGCCTTCGTCTCGGACCTGTGGTGGAAAGCCGGGTTTCTGCGCGAGGCATGGTGGGTGCTGCGCCGGGAACGCCGCTCACCCTCGTCGTCAGGGCCTGCGCTACCTGGCTAGATCGGCGGACCCGCGACCACTGCTGTCTCAGCCGGGTTTGTTTGATGGCCTCGGGGCCTGGGGCCTGCGACTGCCCGGCTGGACCGGGACCGGCCGCAGCCGGTCGGGGGCCAGTCCGCATGTGTCGCATGGCAAACCACGAGCCGACTGCGGTCGGGTGTACGGCAACTGGCAACTGGCAATTGGCAACTGACAACTGCCCTAGTACGCGCCGACGCCCTTCCCATAGAGCGGGCTGGAGGGCTTCGGGTGGAGGTCGGGGATGGGCGCGAGGACGCCGACGGTCGCGGGCAAGCCGGGCCGCGTCGGGATGATCGGCGTCAGGGTTAGTTGCGGGTCCGTGTCGTAGGGGATGGCCGGGTTGGGCTCGTTGTTGACCGTCGGGTGGCCCGCCACGGGGACGTTATGGCAAAAGTACGGTCCCGACGTGCAGCCCTCGATGGGATGCAGGCCGACGTAGGCGTTCGACGCCAGCGTGGTCGAGATGGGCGACGGCGCCCCATAGTACAGGCTGAGGTTGGGGCCGAAACCAAGGCTTCTGTCGCGTATGAAGAGGTTGTCGGCGATGGTGAGCGGCCCCGTTTGAACCGGGCCGTTGCCCAGCGAGGCGTTCGCCCGTATCTCGCCGTACACCGTGCGCGCGTTATAGAACGTGTTGTGGGCGATGATTGTGCCCGAGATGGGCTGCGAATAAATGCCGGAGAGCATCACGGGGGTTTGTCCCCCCTCGTCGCCGCCGAGGTCCGCGTCGATGCACTGGTTGCCCGTGAACGTCTGCCCGACCCCGTCGTTCAGTTGGACGCAGCCGTTGCGCGGCGACACGATGATGTTGTCGGTGATGGTCATGGGGTGGGCGTCTACGGTGATGCCGGCGCCGCCGCGCACGCCTTCCACCACGTTGTCCGTGATCAGCGACCACCCGTCGTCGCCGCGTCCCTGGATACCGAAGCCGGACGTACCGCTGATGACGTTGGAGGCCACCACGCTATGCGGGCCGGTGAAGTAGATGGGATGGTTCAGGTAGCCGTTGGGCCCGGCGCCGCAGTCGATCAGCACGTTGCCGACGATTGTCTCGTACGGTTGCCCGTCCTGGAACTTGATGCAGGTGTTGACCGCATGCTCGACGGTGTTGCCCTGCACGGTGAGATAGCCATTGCTCGCCCCCGCGGCGTTCTGGAACAGCATCTCCCCGCCGTAGGGCTCGTCGTTGGGATTGTAGCCCGGCTGGCCGATGCTGCCGATCAAGGTGAAGCCCCGCACCGTGACGTAGGCGTCGTTGGCGAAGCGCATCAGCGGATTGTTCTGCTCGCTGTCGGGGACGACGCCGCTCGCGTCCACCGCGCGGGTCATGGTGACGGGGCCGAGGGCCGCCAGCGTGATCGGCGCCGTCGGGCGCCCCACCACGTCATACACAGAGAGCACCGAGGTCTGCGGTGGAGTACCCGCGGTGATGACGTAGGTCCCGGTGATCACGCCAATGGTATCTCCCGGATGCGCCAGGCTACCCGCGCGACTCGCCGAGGCGCACGGGCGGGCCCGCGTGCACGGATTAGCGTCGCTGCCGGTGTCAGAGACATAGTAGGTCGTCCCCCGCGCGGCCACGAGGCCGGAATCTGCGGCGGGAGACACAACAATCGTCGGGCTGGCCGTCGCGGGGGTCGTGGAAGGCGCGGGAGCCAGCCTGGTCCCCGTCGGCGAGGGTGTCGGCGCCGCGGGATTGGCGAACCTGACGTGCTCCGACAGGGTGTAGCCAAGGATCAGCCCGATGAGGACGCCAACCAGGAGGAGGGCGATGGCCGGGCGGAGGCGCATGGTCACGGATACCTTTCTCAGTCCCTGCGTCAGGGCACGGGGATGCCCAAGGAGTTGCCGCCACCGAAGGCGCGGCGGCTCTCGTGGGGGACGCGCCGACCGTGCGGGCGGCAACCGACGAGGAACGACGGGCCCTTGGTGGCAAGCGCTGCCGAGGCGGCGCGGTGTAACCTCGACAAAAAACGGGTAGGAGTCATCCAATTCAAGGACGATCTCTACCCGCTACGTGGCGTACGACCGCCACTTATGGCTTGGAACGGAACCGACGAGATTCGCGTACCCATTCGGCTATACCACCCGTCATCTGGCGCGCCAGCGAGCTTGCCGCCGTCATGACCGCCCTGCCGTCTGCCGCCTTACCCTCGACCCCTCGTGCCCGTCGTCTTGTTCGTGAACGTCACCACCGCAGTCTAGCACAACAGATTGCCGCGCTGCGCTCCGAGGGCAAGACCTGGGATGAGGTCGCGGCGGCGGTCGAGTTGTCGCCAAGCCGCGTGCGTGACATCCACACGCATGCGACGGTCACACCCGACCGGCCCAATGACGCGGCCATCCTCGACAACGTGCATGCCTTCCTGCTGGCAAGCCCGACCAGCCCGAGTCGCCGTGCCTATGCCAAGTGGCTTGGCCGCATCGCGGCTCCTACCACCATCGAAAACCGTTTCGACTCATGGGCGAGGGCAGTTGAGCTTGCCCGTGAGCCCATAACAAGCGCGTCCGAAGTCGCCTCCTAATACCGCCAGGGTCACGATCCTAAAGCGCCTCTCCGATCAGTCGGGGAGGCGCTTTTGCGTCCTCGCGACTAGCCAGGTTTCCCACAAAAACGGTTTTCAGTTTTTCGCCCTACTCCCTGGTTGGGTGAGAAGAAAGTTCTTCCTCCAAGCTGGGTAGTGGTTGGTGGCGTTCGCGTCGCTGGGGAGACAGGACCACATGCGGATAGAAATCGAAGTCGCGGGCATCGGCCAGGCGTTAGCCGCAGCGCGGGCTGCAACGGGGCAGCGGGCGTATGTGGTTGCGGGGCGGGCAGGGCTCCACCCGGACGTTCTGCGGGGAATAGAGCGAGGACGACGCTCTTGCTCAGAGGAACAGGCCAAGAGGATCAAGTCCGCCATAGCTGAGGGGGCACAAGCCCATGCGCGCTGACCTTGTGGCCCATAGCAACGCCTCAACGAGTCCGCTTAATGCAGACGAGCGAGAGGTTATCCGGGTTCTCAGCGAGATCACTGGCCGCGTGGCCCGAGAGTCCTCACCGTCCAAGCGTCCCCAAGCCGCGCCCCAGCAGCAGGAGAGGCGTTCGCGCTCAGGGACGGCGGCATGACCGCCACCAATCATGACAACATCGCCAAGAGCACCCCTACTAACGAGCGACCGGGCATCCCGCAGGGGGCGAAGCAGCAGGCCGAACTGCTGGCGGGGGGTGCTGGCGTGCCGCGACGCGGCGGCAGGGGAGGGTGTCGAGAGGCCCCCGATGGTTGCCACTTCAACGAGGCACAGGCCCAGCCACGGGCGCTAGCCCCTGGTTGGCCGATGGGGGGCCTGGCAGACGCTGGGCTCCCCACACGACCTAGAAACGGTCCTGAGCAGCCCACGCAGTGCTACGTCGCTCTGACCCTATTCCTTGAATAGAGGGCCTCTATGAGGGTCCCGAGGAAGGAACAAAACAGTGCTCAATTATGGCCGCAAGCCCATCGAAGGCGAGAAGATCGACACGCGACTGCACTTGTGGGTCACGCGGAGCTTTAGGGAACAGATGGAGCGCGAGGCAGTAGCCAACGGCTACTCCAGCGTCTCGAACTATGTGCGTGAGCAAAAGTTAGGCTGTCGCGCTCCCGCAACCGCTCAGACGAAAGTCGCCGTTTAGAACAGCGAAGAAGCCACCGGTTGGTCCCCGGTGGCTTCTTCTTGCGTAGCGTCGCGACGCAGATATGGCGTCGGGACAGAGGAGTCCACCAAATCCATGGATAATGGAAACCCCTGGGGCGCGCCCGCCTTTCAATTAGAGTTTAGGTTCTTCGTACCGATCTCGTCAAGCACCGTGGCGGGAGGTGTTCGATGAGCGCATCACCTTCTCATCCCCTTGCGCCAGTCTGCCCCCAGGCCCCCCACCCTCAACGCGACCTGATTCCCAAAGAGTTAAGAGCCCGTCCCCAGTGGTTCTGCTGGAGGTACAAACAGCGCAATAAGGACCAGTTCTCGAAGGTCCCTATCAACCCCTGCACGGGAGGGGACGGCAAGCCCAACGCCCCCACGACCTGCGGGACTTTCGTTCAAGCATGGACCCGGTATAACAATCACGCAGACATTAACGGGATCGGCTTCCTGTTCACACCCGACGACGACTTTGCTGGTGTGGACCTCGACGACTGCCGCGACCCCGAGACAGGCACGTTGGAACCATGGGCGGCGGCTGTGGTTCACAACCTGAACTCCTATACCGAAGTGTCTCCCTCCGGCACCGGCGTGAAAATCTTTCTCCGGGCGACGAAGGGCATGGTTCATTTTGCGCCTGGAAATATGGTGACAGTTCGCGCGATGAGAATCGGAAATTCACGCTTGACTCAACTGTGGAAACCGCTTCGGCCGTGCCTGAACTGTCACCAGGTTTCTGAACCATGCCCGACGAAGCAAGGAAAACGGGAGCGCGAGGGTCAGGTCGAGATATACGACCGCAGCCACTACTTCACAGTCACGGGGCACCATCTCCCAGGGACGCCTAGAAACGTCGAGAAGCGCCAGGAGGCGCTCAACCTCCTCTACGCCGAGACCTTCTCGCGGGATGCGGAGAACACGCCTCAGCCACCTATGCGCAATCCAGCGCCGATCACCAACCTCGAAGACCACAGTCTTCTGAAGAGGGCCTCCACCGCCCAAAACGGTCCCCTTTTCACCGCCCTCTTCAAGGGCGACACGAGCGCCTACGGTGGTGACAGGAGCAGGGCCGACATGGCGCTGTGCGGCCTGCTCGCCTTCTGAACGAACAAGAACGCCGCCCAGATGGAGCGCATCTGGCGTGCATCGGGCTTGAACCGCCCCAAGTTCGAACGGGATGACTACCGAAATAAAACCATTGCCGTGGCCATCGACAATCAGGTAGATGGCTATGACTCCCGCATGACCCCCCGCGTCACTGTTGCCCCCACTCACAAAGCCCACGACGACAAAGACGCAGAGATTGCGTGGCTTCGTGACGAGAACGCCCAGCTTCATGATGAGAACGCCAAGCTGAGGTCACAGAGGCGCGACATGAGCCAGATCATACATGATGGCAGAATCAAGGATCGCGATGTACGGACCGCGCTCGTCTGCTGGAGTCTCTCCAACTCCTACCCCAGCGACCCCGACCTAAAGACGCGGGAAGGGGCGATGGTTCGGATGACCGACGTGGGCGCGGTCTTCGGTGGCAAGATGAGCGGCGAGAGCCAGCGCAAAAAGGGCAGTCTCGCCGTCAGGATGGCGGTGGAACTCGGGCTTGTCACCGTCGAGAAGTGTCGCAACGAACACGGGCACGAGGACATCTACCTAAAGGCAGGGGCACTGCCGGATAAAGCCCTGACCATGGAGGAACTGAAGACAACCCACCGGCGTGAAGATGTCGTTAGACATGCAGAGCCCAGATGCAAGTGGTGCCAGAGCCACAAGCTGCTACCAACCACGTGGGAGTGCGAGACCTGCGGGGGGCAGAGCACGCAGGCCGAGGCACTGGCAGCAGGTTTCGACTACGACCCGGACCAGCATGCGCCCCGACCAGTCGCGGATTCCGCGACCTTGGATAGTACACGGGGTGGTGTGGGGGTGGGTAGTAACCCAGTCTCGGATTCCGCGACTGGTCGCCAGACGCACCCCACCCACCCGTGTCTTACTGCGTCCCCCGCACCAGCATCGCCCAGTCTCACTGAGACGATCACGACCCCCGATGGTCGGATTGTCAATCCAGAGACAGGAGAATACTTAGACAGCCCACTCCTTGACACAACAGGAGACGCTAGGCCTGCTCGCCTGTTGGACGCGCCGCGAGATCCCATCGCCTCCGATGACGACGCCTACGCCAGCCCAGCAGATCAACCAGACCAGCAAGTGCCTCCCCTGGCTAAGAAGATCGCCCTATGTCCCGACTGCCACTACGAGGTAGCCCTGGGCGACGTGGACGAGCTTGGGCTGTGTGATCTCTGCCGTTGCGTGCGTGATCTGAACAGCAAAGTAGCCGGGCAACAGCAGGGACTGCTGTCTAACGGTAAGTCGGTGCGCTACCACCCCCGCTATGACCATTAATGACTTCTCCGCACGAGATTCGGGGCTTTTATGGTCAGTGTCGTAGCCTCACAGTACTTGCACATCGGCCCAAAGGGAGCAGCCCAGCCCCCCGAAATCAGGGTCTCCGTCGCTTACCTCGCGCGCGGGCGCGGGAGTTTGCCTCACCGAGCCCGATAGATCGCGGCAAGAATCCCTTGCCGCGATCTTACTCACAAGCGTTTACCTATCTTGTCTATAGCTTAGTGCGGTAAAGGGGACAGGACAGCCCCTGGAAGAAGGGAGAGATTTGTGGCCTGACGCCGCGTGCTGTCTCTCCCCAATCCTGCGGCTGGGTCATACATGGTACGACGCTACTTGGTGAAGGTGTAGTACCCCGTTGCTTTGTTGACAAGGACATCATCGCGGGTACAGCGATAGCCGTGCTGCTCCAGAGCGGCGACAATCTCGGCTTCAGAGTCGAGGCGAAGGGAGAGGAAGTAGCCGTCAAACCGTGCTTCATCCATCTGGCCAAACTGTTCCTGAACGGATTCCGGCATCCAGTAGAGCATCTCCTGTGCGTACCAATTGGGCCAACCGCCATCCTCGTATCCCTTTATGGCGTCGGGATAAAAGGGCGCGCACATATCAGGCACGTCACACTCTGCCCGTTCCATCGCTTCCTCGAACCGCGCCTCCCCTGCCATCTGCTTGAATCCACGCCAGGTTCTGGCGCGGTGGAGAGCCCACTGCAACCGAGCACCCTCTAGGGCATCATCCCGTGGGATAAAGAGAAGGCTAGCGCCGCCAGGGCTGCCGTATACGAGATGCTCCCGCATTTGGTAGAAACCGAAGAAGTTGTCATCCTCGTCCGGGCCAAAGTAGTAGTCATGGGGAGCAGACCTCGTGAGGGTCGGGATAAGCTCCTGGTCCCGTAAGTCGCGGAGGCGAACCTCAGCAGGCTCAGAGTCCTCGTCGAGGGCAGTGTACACGTCGGTATAACGGACACGCAGGCCATGAGCAGTGCGGGGGTGAATTAGAGCAAGCACGGCAGTTAAATGCTCGACTTGCTCAACAAGGGAGCCGTCTACTGAGTTGGGAGTGTCAAGTTCACTGACCTTCGCGGTAATAGCATCAAGTTCCGAGACCGTTAACCGTTTAGTCATCATCTATTCCTCAGCGGCATCACGCCGCTTGCTATAGCCCCGCTTGTCCAATCTCTCCGCGCGATACCGCTCCATCTCTGCACGGGTCACAAGCCAGTCACGCCCCAGCTTGGTAGCCGTGAGCCTGTCTGCCTGTATCTGCTGTCTCAGCGTATCCGGCGTAACGCCCAACTCCGCCGCTGCCTGCTTGAGTGACATGACACTCTCCATGTAGCCGCCTCCTATGACCTAGAGTATAGCACAATATCTACGTTATCGTAGATATGAGGAGGTCGCCTAACACCTTCGATAATGACGATCTAGCAACCTATAGAGCGGCGGTAGACGGGGCGTGAAGAGACATGACGGGGCCGTCCAAATGCAGGGCGAGGCGACGATCCACGTCGTGTGGCCGGACGGCCATCAGCAGGATGTGCAGGTTGCGGTGTGGCCCAAGTTCGCGGGGGTTGCGGGCGTGCACCTGGCTCCGACTCAGACCCAGCATAACGCCATCGCTCACCCCACCAGCAACAACAGGCCAGCCCGGTGAGCGCCGTGAGCTTCGGGTCTCCCGACATCTCCCTCACGCTCTATCGGACGGGCCAGCAACTGGGCGTCGGGGGCCGTTTTGTCAACGCGTGCGGCCCATCAGCCGGTCCACGCACGCCACAATGGTGGAGAGGAGGAGGGCTCCCAGCACGAGCCACAGGGGGCCTTGCCAGGCCAGAGCAGTCCCCCAGTAGGCGACGACCCAGCAGGGCACCCCGATCAGGAGCGCCAGGCCAATCATCTCCTGACCCCAATCGCTCCCGCTTCCGCGCTGACTCTGGTTCTGACTCTGACTCTGGGCTTGTTTGACTTGGCGGGCTTGTTGGGCGCGGACTTTGGACGTGTAGATGATGCTTTCAAGTGGTTCGGGCAGTGGCATGTCGCCCTCCTTTCTGGGGGGTTACAGTCGCCGCAGGGCTATTGGCTGTAACAGGGGTCGGTCCACCTGGCCTCCCGAACATCAAGAGGTGGAATCGCTGAGAGGCCTTGTGAGGGCCTCACAAGGCCGAAGAGGGCACGGATCCGTTGAAAGGGTTATCGCCTCTCCTACAGCCTCTT
>JAABUX010002870.1_pt1 | contig 23641 bp, 33 predicted proteins | sample 5561851 | NCBI WGS metagenome assembly JAABUX01 (sample SAMN10711883, study PRJNA513361) | rock metagenome | isolation source: Antarctica rocks | place: Antarctica: Victoria Land, Richard Nunatak red sandstone | collected 2016-01-03 | reverse complement strand
AAAGACTTTATCTAAAGAATTTAAAGGTAATCCCTTTAATACTATTATTTTATTACTAGGAGTTTTATTAAGCCTTAAGATTATTCTTTAAGAGGTTTATATTAAGTAATATTAGACTTTTAAGTAATAAAGGACCTAATAAATATAAGATATATAAGATTAACTTTAATATAAATACTTCCCTTTTAAAGGATATACGTTTTCTAGATAAAGAATATATATATATATAAGTACGTAGTATTATTAATATAATAGTAGTTATACTTATTGTTAGGACTTTAATAGCTTAAGCATTTTAGAATTATTTATTATAAGCTATTAATATAGTTAATTTATCCTCTTATCTTAGGTAATAACACCTTTAATATCATTAAGAAGTCTTTTAAAGTTAACATTATTCCTTAAGATATTATTACTCTTAATTATACCTAATTATAAGCTAGCGCTTTAAGAGCGGTTAGTTTATATATTACTTTAAGGTAATTCCTCTAGGTTATTATTAATAATAATATTAAGGTTACTAAGATAAAAATAATGTTATAAAAACTCTAAGCCTTTTCCTTAAGAAAGATAAAGAAATTAGAATTATAAGACTTATATAGGCTAGCTTAAGGGTAGTATAGATAGAATATAAAACATATAAAGCTATATAATAGGATTTAAGTATAAGATATACTTATATTAATATATTTAGAGATAGATATATTAATAAAATTAATCTTTAAAGAACTTAGAAGAGAATAAGGGAGGGCTAGGTAGATATATCTATTAAGACTAGGCCATTAAATCTATAAATATTACCCCGTACTTTTAAGGAGGATTAGCTAGGTAGGTTATATAGTAGTATATAAGGCGTATATATAGTTTAGTCTAATAGAAGGATAGTATTTTTAATTAATTAAAGATTTACAAATAGCTAAAGTAATTAACATCTCTTCTTAAAGGTAACTAATAATATTTTCAAGAAGCAAGCGCGCCCGTCTGTCTAAGAGCACTCAGTGGAACATTCTCAAGGGGATAAAGATACAGATGCAGAAACTCTACATGGCCTCACGCAGATCACAGATCAACCTCCGAGTGCGTATGACTCTTCTGTCCTCAATCAATGGTTGCTCATGCGACGCAGACTAAGACTTATCGCAAGCAGACCACACACTACGATTCCAGCGCCACTAACAGACCAACCTCTCCAATCAGTCTCGTACCTTAAGATCACAGATCTTCTCAGCTTCCTCCAACAATACCAAGCTAGCTGTCCGGACTTGCAGACGATTTGCCCATTGTTCGAAATACCATTCCCATCCATCGATTTCAAATTGGATTCATCTATTGGGTTGAGTGTGAAAATTGAGTTCTCTCTTCGGTCGAGCAAGGCATTAATGCAATATGTTCTTGCATTATTGCTACCTAGTAGGTGCGTGGGTATGTCGCTCTAGATACGCATAGATGGCCCTATGCTGTGGGACTGCCATGTACGCAGGTATTGCTGTTTTCTTGGCCCAGTGGTCGTGGTAGTTGTTGCGGACGTCCTGACACGTGTCCTTTGCGACGATTACACCTCGTCTCACCACGCCTGAAATCACTGCGGATTGGGTGTTTGAGACTCCTTGGCTCCCCCAACGAGTAGAGGGTTCGCAACTAGCTCCGCGTACAGGCGGATCTCGTCCCCAGCCTGACAAAAGTGACAAAAGCGATAAAAGCGATAAATGTTGAAGCGAAGAAAGCGAAGAATATAAAATAACCGAAGACAAGGAGCCTCTATGCTTGATTTTTACACAGCCAGAGTACCTCATACTACGCTCGTATTACTTTGAACCAAGAATTTACCTACGCAAATGTCCCGAGGAATTGTGATAGTGAATGCCCCCGTCATCAACAGGCTATCAACTTGACACCGGATGGCAACCCTGATCGCCTTAATAACCTCAGCAGCCATCTAAGCACACGGTACGAAAGAGAAGGGAAGCTGGAAGATCTCACTCAGGCGACACCGGGTGGTAACCTTAATCGAGCCGCACTCCCAACAACCTCAGTGACCGTCTTAGCACACGGTACTCGACCGCCTGAGTAAGATCTTCCAGCTTCCCTTCTCTTTCGTACCGTGTGCTTAGGTGGCTGCTGAGGTTGTTGAGGGGGCCCGCTCGATTAGAATTACCACCCGGTATCAGATTAAGTGCCTCCTGACTGTACTCGATCGCCTGGGTAATACATACGGGGAACATGACGACGTGTTTGCGAATCCGTCTTCTTCGACGTATCAATACCCTTAGATCGCACCACAGGATATAGACTTGGACCGTGTAGCTCGTCCTCACTCAGATCATCGTAATAGCGGTAGCTGGAGTCTACTTAGCCGATGTGGCTGCCTGTAGTTGCTGCGAGCAATGCAGTTCCCAAGTTATAGTTGGGGTCGTAGCTAGCTGGGCAGAGTCGATTGTCAAGTCTAGTGAGTCCCCAAGCGGCGAAGCGGTCGTGGCAAATTGGGAAGGGTATCTTCTGATGTCTCTTCCCTCTGCTTTGCTGCCCAGAGAAGCCACAACTACTTCACGTGCTTCATCGCTGACCCAAGGTCGAGAGGCCTCGACTATTTCACACGATTCAAGGCTCCCGTTTAGACCCGATCTATCACAAGTATCGCGATCGGCGAATACATCGTTCGAAGCATCGGTAGTAGGATCTATGGGGGAAATTAATTCGAAAGGATCTCTAGTAATACCGTCGTAGGACGAATCACTATCCCTGCTATCGGGAATCAGGATTGGTATTTCTAGATCTATCAGCGGAATTTCTCTTTCGAGTTAAGATAATGTACCTTCGCTATCGCCCAAGACTGATCGAGAATGGACATAATGCAGGCTCCAGCTCCCTGGATCCTCAGCGCTCTTCGAGAGGTCTACGCAGGGAATAGGATCAGGTTAGAAAGAGAACCTCTCGATAGGTATGAATTCGTCCTTGCCTAGTACTCCGCCGTCTCCCTCAGGTGATTGTACCTCGCTAGCAAACATGTCCAAGCACTCCAAGCTCACGTCTGAGGGCCATTGCCATGGCGTACCGTACTCCGATAGCGAATACCTTTCACCCACTCCTCCGTGTACCGTAGCCTGGATGAGTTCGAGACTGGGAAAGTTTAGATGGTCAGGACAAGGCTGTCCTGGTATAGAACTCATATCGTCGGTAACGCCTGTTACCGGAAGACCTAGAAGCTTAGCCGTGGCTCGTGGACCCTAGGTGAGCTCCATACCTGAGGTTTGATCTCCAGAGTCTCGCCCCAGTATACCGTTGGCTGGTAGACCGGTGAGAAGGGAGGGCGGTGGGCGTATCTCAAGGGGCAGGGTCCTGAGAAGGGCCGTGGTAGAAGGCGATGTTATCTAAGGAGATCGCAGCTATGGTGGAAGAGTAGCTGAGAGTCACCTGTAAGTCCGATCCGTCCCATTCCAGTTGAAAAAGGCTAAGCACATTGTTCAAGTATGTGCGAACCCTGAAAGGCAAAACCATCCGCGAAGTCGTCAAACATATGTTGGACAAGAACATCCGCTTAGAAGAGTTGGACTTTCGACCATACCTACCAAGGGACAGCAAGAGAACCAGAAGGGCTTAACTCAATCATTGGGGGGTAAAAGGCAAAACGACAAGCATCTAGGTGGAACTTCTTAGATAGATGGGGTCAACAGATCCAAAGACTGATGACGTCTTGTTAACGGATCACCAGATGATACAAGTCACGCTTTGATTTGGCGACTTCCTCATAGATAGGCACATTCATTTAGACCGCTGTTACACCTGATTAAAGCGTGCTTTATGAGAACAGTAGTGTTCAACTTTACATGAACCGAGTGAAACATTTCCACCGCAACTACCCGACAGTTCCCAATGTTGGATTGAATCATGTCAGCGCAACTTTGGCCGCCTGATGAAACCTCGGTAGCCTCCATGATAGCTGCACGTGGAAGGAGGGAGGCCAGTTCAGGGCGAAGCGAGATCCCATTAAGCCTTGGGTGCTGAGAAGGTCTTTTCAAGATCTCATTCGTAATGGCCCCATTTCTTGGAACAGGACTTCACAGTGTCCCCTATTTTGTGATATGAGACAAACTTGTAAGGCATTCCATGTACAACAAAGCTCCCTGACTTCAGAAAGAAATCGTCGCTCCCAAGGTGTTCATGACCCCAATTCCCCTTGTCGGAAGGAAACTCCGCGTATACGAATATGTTTCCGCTCCCAATAAGGACTTGTCGTTCGTGCTGTTGAAGAAATCGATGTATGTGATCCATTTCTCCAGACAGGCAAGCTTCAACAGTTAGGAGGGTGTCTTCCAGGGTTGTCACATGGCCGACGAAGGTTGGCTGAAGGACAGGCTGAGTGGAGGTATTGGAGGTATCCATAGCAGGTAGCGAAGAGTTTGATAGGAGCAGCTTGGCCTCCTACCAGCATGCGAAATGCGCATATCTCCCGTGCATACCTGCACAGTCAAGTGACTAATATTGTTGACGCTGTGGCTGCTTGGTCTGCTTTCCGGACAAATGCTTTATGTAGACGTGACGATCCTCCCATATACTACTTCAGACTAATACTCGTTTGGATCGCTATCTCGGACGATGTCAAGCATGTCTTGCGGATTATTTTAAAGGACTGCCGTCCAAGCACGAAGTGCTTGGAGAAAAGGCAAGTGCAGCTTTTCCAATAGTATTTCCCGCTCATTACGCCCACGATCAGGTCATCCAGAGAAGGTATGTGTGATCACATACAAATGTGGCCATCCAGTATATCTCGTAAAGGCCTGGTGTACCACAGATCAGGAAAAGCACATACGATGTGGTCATACCATTGACAGGTCCGTCTCCATCATCATCTTCGTCATCAGGAAGCACGACATGACTAAATTGATTTTTGTAGAGAGAAGCAGCCACACGAAAAATGCGGTTCGTTGTTCCATTGAATTGTATCAAGATGCGAAGCATGACAGGCCAGATAAGTGTCTGCAAGGAGGTTGAGTATCAACGACGATGGTTGGTCGAGCACAATTGAAAAGACGGAAAGGATAGCTTTTGGATGGAGCTGTATCCCTGTACGATTCGAACCAGTGATGACATTACCGTACTCCGAGCGGTTGTGCCAAACGGTGAATTGGATCAGTTGGGCGACAGATTTCTCTACCAAGCTATATGCAAAGGCTCCGCAGCAACGTCGCATGAAATCTCGGGTCTCCATCTAATATTAAGGGAACAGCCCAAGATATACGGTTGCTTGAGTCCTCCTGCTGCCGAACCTACCACTTCGTCCCTAAGGAGTCAGAGAATGTAAGGATCGCAGGCAAGTGAGGGATAAGAAAAGACTATGAATACAAGATACGCTGGAAGAATTTATGGCTACGCAGGAGCAAATTTGGAAGCACAGAAGTTTTGAGGCAAAAACCGAGCACAACATGGGCTAACCCTCGCTCCATTATAATGTAAATGTTATTGTCATCCATTAACTTATGCGCACTGTTAACAGCAATGTCACCTCATTGACTTCGCTATCTGTTGTTCATTCATTCCAGTGGTCGATTCTCTTCTCCTCTCTATCTCAAAAGCCGCAATCTCCCCGTCTAGAGCTGCAACGCCCGGCAGTCTTATCTCTGCGCCCACATTCCTCACTCGGGGTGTATTCTCCTCGTCACTATCGTTATCGCTATATCCTCGTCATACCCCGGGAAGCTGTGCTCGTTTTTGATTTGGGCCATTCTGTCAGGCAAGTCGCCAGAGGAAATGGAATGACGGTGGCTGTAACCATTGCTTTTGATACGATTGAAACGGGAGCCGAGCATCCGGTCTTGCTGGGCCAACTGCCTCCCGCTCTGTTCACCCAGTCCGGCTCCAGGGGCGGTAAAAGGTACTGTGTTGGCTCGACGAGCCATCTTATATTCATCCATTTCCCAGTGCATTGCCTCGCAAGCTCGCCAGGGGATTCCGAGCTCGTTTGCAATAGGATTCCAAGGTCACGCTTGAGTCTGGCAGAGTTAGTGCCTGGGTTTTGAAAACAATGTAGAATAATGGCATGGAAGTACAGGACTTCTAGTGACGACATGGCCCAAAAACATACCTCGCGTATATTCTTGCTAGTCTATCTCGTTTCGCCTTGTCCTATTCGCTACGACGTTCGAGGTAATTCTGATAGTGCAATCTGCAACTGATGGCACTACGACCGCGCAGCTTCTTGCTAATATCTTCCCATTTCATGCCGTATCCACGTAATCCGATAATTTCAGCATCCTCGGCCGGAGACCATTTTGACTGGTTTTTTGCTGGCGGCGGGCTAGGACGCTTATCTGCAGGCAGAGGCCGTTTGTCTGGAACGATTCCAGAAGGCTGCTTTCCTCTAGAAGGTAGAGACGGACTGGTCTTGAGAAGCTTCTCGGTATCCATTCAACGATAGGATTAGGGCGTGGAGCCCACATACTTATGGCTTTGTGAATGTCTCTTCGGATTTTCGATCGTGTTTAGAGGGGAAGGAGAGGTTGGGTCGCTAGATCAAGTTCGGATAGGGGGAAGAGCTGCTTCATGTAAAGACGCCTCACCGACATTCCTCCGCTCATAATCTAGAGCCTTCTCGACGCTGGGAACAGCCAAATTGACCGCCGCAGGACGGTACGTAAGCTGCGTGGCCCCTTCCGCTTTGTCTACTGCAAATTTCCAATATTACAGCATCTTTTCCATACAAGTCTAGTCCTAATGGTATCACATGGTAACGATGAAAAGCCAATAATTTCAGCGAGACGCCCAAATTCTGGGCAATGTGGAGACGGGAGGGAACTGGGACCTGCTGCCGTCCTACGTTGGATACATTTTGAACAGCTCTTCCAACCCTTCAGCCCCATGAAACGATGTTGTGAACGCTTTGCTGATCTCGAACGAACGCTCCGGTTTTACCTCATGTTCATTTCGGCCGTTGAAGGCGTGGCTGGCTTCAAACTTGAACATTCATTCTTATCTTCAGTCGGTATGCCAGCTATCCAATTAGCATCCTCTTCCTTCGTATGACTCGAATTAGATTCCGTTTTTGTTTGATGGATTTCTTCTGCTGTAATCTGCTTCTAGGTCTTCTCGACCTTCTCAGTGTTTGCAGGTGTCGGCTCTCGTGCAGGTATGGCTTGCGATTTCCTTGTGCGAATTTGGATTTCTCTTCCAAATTCTGATTCATAACGCGCCGTTTCATTATCCGTCCGTACTGTTTGGCATTGACGTAAATGGGGGCTTGGTCAGAAGGGCGCGAAGTATCCTTTGAGTGCGGAGATTGAGATCAAGGAGTGGTCGCGGTAGGAGGATTTGGAAGCTGAGACATCAGAATCGTAGGGGAAGGGTGATATATATAACTCGAAGGTATATCTCGAGCCGTCCGAGGAAAATGTGGAGGCTGAGAGCCTTGAGGAGGGCAAACATTCGGATAATGCTCTCGTGGCTTGTAGTTGGATGCGTTTTTCGGATATGTATGATGAAATGGTGTTGCACTTGAGTAATCGACGGCGCTGGACCAGGGTTTGGCAGGAAGGGCATATTCTGACTCCTGGAGAAGCTGCGATGCTGGATTCTGAGTATAGTTTCTCTGTCCTTGGAGGGATCCTCTTGCTGTGTCAGGTGTGGCATAGAATCCATCCATCGCAGCAGGAGCAGAGATTGCATCTTTGACTAGCTCGTGGGGAGTTCACCTGCCATCAACATGGCAGTTGACGGTGTCACTTCTGAAAAGCACCCTGGTCGGTACCTGTATCACGGGATGAGAGAAGCCGAATGCAGGCTCTTCTTTGGGTACAACGTCGACATCAGTTCCAAAAGCTGAGTAGCGACTTAGACCTCCTTGGTATTCGGAAGCCATTTCGCGAGACTCGTCCTGGAAGACAACATCCCATTTTTCAATGGGTGGGGTTATGAGCGGAGTTTTAACGCCTCGTTTGCATACCCTATGAAAGTTCTTGCAAGTCTGGCATTCGGGAATACCTTCGTCACATTTCCAATGTCGGTCCCTGCATTTCAAGCACCCGGTTCGGACCGTTTTCAGTCTCGCTGCTGCTGCGGCGGCGGCGGCAGCTGTAGCTTCTGCAGGATTCGATGGAGCCGCACTTGTATTTGCCATTGATTAGTCACGGTTGTACAATGCTCATCAGCAGCACTGTTACAAGCCTTCAAGGTGAGAGATTGGTCTTTGGCCAGGAGGCTGGTGCAATGGCCTTGATGTTGAAATTAGTGACGAACGGCTTAAAGTTGATAGCTTATGTACCTACAGTGTCAGCCCCAGCGCGATGCTCACCGGCAGAACAAGGTATGTTGTACAAGGATTGGGCGTTGATGCAAAAAGAATGGGGCCAGGTGTCCTTGCTACCATCAATGGATCTTCTTCTCGAGCATGGCCTTCAGGTCGGTTCAACACCCGAATAGGTGGTGGCAGGTGCATGGGGTAGGTGACCCTGTTGCTTAATATGCTTTCAGGAGAAATATCGTGTCTGCTGGAGACTAGAAATCCCTGAATGGGAAGCTCCCATACTACATGGTTGATTGGTGTGAGATCTAGCAGCGACAATCGTGTGCGACTGCTGCATGGGTACTAGTGGAGTCCATGTTCTGTCAGCAGCTCGACCTCTTCAAGTCAGGGGGTGCAAGGCCCATCAGCGGAAATCGTATACACAGGAACATCTCATTATATGTGGGTACCGATCGTCAATGGTCTGGCCATTTGGTTTCGGCAACAATCTTACCCCCCGTCTTCACTGATGGGATGTTTTAGAGCTTTTATTTTCAAATGTAGACACTTATAATTCTTTACAAAAATTGAATGATTATAAAACTTACTTACCTCAAAATTTAATTGCGATTTGGTGTTGCCAAGGAAACTGAGACTTCGCGAGGATCTACTTTACGGTAGTGAAGTTGCTAAAGCTTGCTAAGAGAGCAGAATTACAGTACCGACAACCCTTTCAAGAATTTCAAAGCAGTCAGAATGATGTCAATCAAAGAGCTCCTCAATTCCAGACACCAAATGGACATTCCCCCTCTCGAAATTAAAAAGTGCTATTCCAACGTAATATACCATCTTTGAGTACTTAATGTCGAACCGTGCAATGAGGGACACGAGGCTTTCAGGGCCGATGACACTTTCCTGAACGAACTTCGATATATCCTCGGTCCAGTCTTCTGGCCGTCTGTAGGATGAAGGCCTTTTACCCAAAATGCCGCACTCGCGCCATTGGCTGTGGATCCGATCTTTAATGTCAGATGCATCCATCTCTATTATCTTTATTCGCCTTCCCCATAACGCTGGGCTTTGCACCTCGACGAGGTATGTCTCACCTCCCATGTCAGCATGAATCCGATGTTGTTTGGTTGTATTGGATGAACGACCAAGGGCGAGCTGGATTATATAGATCAGTGATTGAGTAGGCACGGACCATAACAAACGTACCGAAAGTGAAGGCATGCGAAGGGATCACCACCACGGCAGCGTACCTCAAGAGTCGGGAAGTCTGGATCAAGGACAGGCGGATGCGGAGGACTAGGGGCACGAATTTGGTGAAGATGCGCGATGAGCCAAGTTCAGCTGAGAACACTGGGCTCTTCCGAAACAGGGAGCTGATTCTGCGTTAGAAGGCAGGATCGTTGGCTCTTCTTAAACCTTTGTGGTACAGGATCTGCACTAATGCCTTCTTCAGCTCGGCTTTCTAGGATAGTTGTATCACCATGCAAAGATTAACGTACTGGCATCCATACCCACGCGCTGATATGAGGTCATGCCAGGTCGAATCACCGCCACTAGATTAACAAACGGTCGAGTAGCCCATATATTCTTTGTAGCGGATGTCGAACCGCACGACTCTATCCATACTGGAAGTGCCGCTATCCTGGGGACAACCTGCCCTTCACGCTTGATGGCCGATTCAAGACCCTGGTATACTAAGCTCGCATCGTCGTTTTGCGATACCGCTTTACGTCAAAACTTTACCATTTTAACGAAAGAAAGGTTCCTTTATGCCTTTCCGGATGGCGCGATCGACCACCAATGAGTAAGAATTTCTACTGATGAGGTTTAAAGCTCTGGCGCGCAAACCTGGAAGCGTATTAATTCGCTGATGATATTAAAGAGGTATTCAAAAGACGCTATTCATGTTCTGGACCATCTCACTTCAGTCGCCTCATCTCATGTTCTGGCCTGTTTCTGCCTCCACCCTGTTGAAGTCGCGGCAATAACGACAAAGCCTATGTTCGCAGTACTGCGTCACGCACTTCTCTTCGAGAAAAGCTGTCATCATTGTGCAACGACAGCACCACTCCGCCTCGACGCGACTAATTACTCCTTCAAGTTGTCTTTTCGTCTTCTCTGCACGTTACAGGTTGTAATTGTTGCAGAAATCACGAAGCATACCCAAGTCCCAATCCCTTGGCGTTGCATCGTTGTCGACAATACATCGCGCGGTTTGGTCGTCCCCTCCTCTCGTTATTGCTTTATACTCGCTCCTCGCCAGATCTGCGGTATTTTCCTGATAGCCTTTCATCTGGGTGAAATCTTCGATTAATTCCTTTAATTTTCCTTGCCTTGCCAAATACTCCAACCAGCCAACTTCGACGCGGCCAGCCAATTCGGGCCAATGCGTCTCCAGCAAGATGTGTATTGATTTAGATTCTTCCCCTTTATAAATTAGGCCTTAGGCGAAGTCGGTCATCTCAGGGAGCCAGCCCGGCGGTGGCGAGGTGTGGGAGCTGAATGACGATCCTTGAGGACTGTCAGGCCGAGAGGACCTTTGAGGAGGGATGTAGCCTGCATAAGGTCAGAACGGAAAGATTAAGTCGACAAGAGCGGAGAGCCAACAAAAGTCTGCGCGATCGACCGAGAGTCCAGTCTCACCGGAATCGACGTTAACCCCTCCCATATTGAAACCGCTATGATGAGTGTGAACTATCTTCCCTCCTAGTATTCTTTTCTCTGGTGCCACTTGAACGTGCGATACGCTTAACGCGTAAAGCTCCATAGTATTAGATATATCGCGGCTGAATAGTTTCCTTAATGTTGATGTAGATGTTCTTCTACAACTAGTGCCATGATTGAGTATACGCATCGATTCGTTTGATGCTTCATCCGGTATTCTTTCTCGACTCTTGGTGGGGTAAAGTGAGCGAGGAGCTTCAATCTTCTAGGAAGATTGAAACCGGTCAGCTAGTGATTAATCTTGAGGGTGGACAGGATCTTGACCTCTTCCTTGTCTGCTTGCTTATCGCTAACGGCTCCCCAAAAATCAAGTCGATCAAATCATCTCACTAGTTCAAAGACCTCACAATGTGATAGTTAGGACATGGTAGAAAGAATGGGAGATTTGAAGGTATACCGATGGCGATGAGGGTATGATGAGTGGTAAAGGGAAAACGAGGGATTTATGGGGACGACATGCATTGGCAATTCCTTGCTATCCAACCTGACTACCATGACAGATCAACTCTGCAAGTGTTCGATCCCGAAGGTCTCCATGTGAGCAACGGACTGTAGCCGCGTGGCTCTGTAAAAGGCTACGCAGGAGAGTAATGTATTCGGTGCTTCCAAAATGTAGATCGGAGAACTTGAAGTCCTCGAACTCCGCGCAAGTCCTGATAGTCTGTTGAAAAACCCTAGTGTGACGTCATCTTTGCATCCTTCACCACATACACCGCCAAGCGGAGAACAATTCGGCACTCTCAGTTACCAGTTCGAGGAGTGCCTTGTTGAGTTGATCGCTGGCAAAGACTTTGTGCTACTCAGATAGTTCCGACCATATTCTGTCGACCGTGATGCCTGGAACAAAGGACATGGATATGTAGGACGTCGTATTCGAAACCATCAGGCCGAGAGGCTTCGGCATTGGAATATGTGGAGTGTGTCGCGCAAGGTACCGCACGCTGGTATGTTGTGTGTGATAATCAAGGCTTGGGACCTTGGCCACTATATCTGCACCGCACCTAACGACCGCATGACCGGAGCATGCTTTGGACCGCCAGATAAATTGACTGGACTCGATGGTGGTGGCGAGATTGATTGACAAAAATTGGGACTGCGTCGTGATGTCGTGGGTGCTGACTCCCAGGAGATTTTGCACGGATTCTGACAGAGGAAAAACTACCGTTGTTACGCCGATAGAAATGTCAACTCGCTCGTCCACAAGGCGTGTACAGGCTTTTTGATTCGCTCAACCCGAAATTGAAGCAGACAAAACTGCAACTGACAAGCGTAGCGAGTGTGCCAATGCCCGACCTGCAATCCCTTGAGAGTGTGACTCATCTCGAAATTTAATCAAACAGGCCACCATTGGCCCATGTATCGTGATACACTTTACCTGCACCGATGGCGTCGGTTTCCACTAAGCCGTGAGTAAAGAAGGCAACGGCAGCCCCAATTTTCCTGCAAGACAAGCCCATGGGCGATTGAGAGCGATTGTGGCTCATTTTGGAGACCGCTGGGTTGCAGATTTTGTGTGGTAACTTCTGGTTCGTCCAGCTCATTGAAGAGCGACGGGAGGGAGTGGAATCGTGGAAATCGGATAACAGGAGCCGTGTTACCAAGTCTACGGCGATGGGGCGTTCGAACTTGCGTCTCAAACTTCTGCAGCAATCGTTTTGCGTTCCCGAGTACTCCTAGGCAGCTTCCCATTCCTTAGACAATAGGGTCTGAAGAAATGGAAGCCGAGAATAATACACAATGCAGATATTGTTTCTCGAGGATCAACCAACACTGGCACAAGGCAATTTCAACGGAGATGATATATTTTGATAGTGACAGATGAAAGTAGCCAGAAATCAACGGCATCTGTCTCCATGGGCGGGCTTGGCCCTCTTGCGGCCAGTTCTGCCTTGTGTCTCGAACTCCTATAGCAACCGCTGAGCGTTTCCTAAGTCGCCACTGGGCAGTCCCTCGTATTCGTAGCCCTTTCCCGCCCGTCTCTTGCCGATAACGTTTGCGGACTCCCATTCCTCCTCTCAAAGTACGCAAGTTTGAGCCGCAGAGTGTTGTGAAGGCGGTGGAGAACTGGCGCTGGGAGGGTTTACGACCACTACTAGTCCGTCCTCGTCTTCGTCAACGATCCGCCCGCGTGGATACCGGGATGGAGCTTCGTGGAGAGAGGCCGGCACATCAAGAGATTCGGTAGCAGATTTAGGTGCAGTGAGACCGTCCTCTTCGTTCGTGTGGAGGTTGAGGGTACGCGCAGGTCCAGCCTTTGGCTGAGCTCTGGTGGCCCTAGTAAAAACCGCTTTTCTCGCTGGTTTGTTCATTGTCATCCTTAACCGCGAGGTGCGTTATCTACAATTATGTATTAGAAGGAAAGGCCAGGACGCTAGTCAAAGAATTGGGAGGGGACCCTGACTGTCAGCAGGCATGCTGGAAGGAGTCATGGTACTGTCGCATATTAGGCATGGTCGTTTGAAGACAGGCCTAGGGTCCGAACGACTCAGCAAGAATCTTGTCATGGACGGCGTCATCTGTCTCGTCGAGAAGGTCTTTCGAAATTCATTGGTCGCGGCCTGCCAGCGGCGTTCAAGCTTCCTCCAAGCGCACAGCGGACAATAAAGGTTTCAACGAGGGCGGCGAAGGTAAAACGAGGCCCAAGAAGAAGAAAGTCCGACAAAATGGTCCGTCCCCAGGTTCATCCCAAGGCCCTTCCCGCTGTAGCGCCAGAGCCGACCGGTCCCCTTCTGCTGCATCACTTTCTCCAATTTGCCCGTCATCTTTGTCTGCCTTTTCTTTTGCATCAATGTAGGGACCATGTCCGATGTCTTTGAGGGAACTGCCACCTGGCTTCGTGTGTTTGGGACATCGACGAGGGGCCAGTGTCGGCGGATTTTACTGCTGTTGGAGGAGGAGGAGGAGGAGGAGGAGGAGGTAGTTCTGCTGCTGCTGGAGGAGGGGTTAGTGGTGGTGAAGGAGGTGGTGGTGGTCTTCTCGCGAAGAGTGACAGGCCTACTCTTTTAGCAGTGAACTCAGCCAGCGAAAGATGAAAGGGTCGTACCCAGCTTCTGAGTCTGGCGCCGAAGTGGACTGACGAGAGCAGCCTGCTGTCCTCCCCGCTCATCGGACACGCCGCCCCCGGGGCCGGCGCTTGCTTCACGCTCGTCTCCATCTCTGCGCGGAATGGGATGGGATGCTCAACGGCACCATCCGCTGTTGCGCTCCGATGGTCGACACTGGCTGGGAAGATTGGCTGATTCCAGAGTCGTTGGTGGCCATGCGACAGGGTCGACAAAGGGGGCAAGTCTTCTCAACATCCATCCATTTTAGGCTTACCGAGTCCTGGATTAGGCTTAGCAGATGTTAATGATTTACTTCCAGGGGATAATATAAGGCTGACGCCTAGACTTGCTAAGCCTAATAAAAGTAAGTATATACTTATAAGGGCCGCGGGTCTACGCCTCGCGGGTTGAAGAATTGACGTATGCCTCGGCATGTCTGTAGTGGAGATCCACCTTATTAAACTGCCTATGCATACCCATTATTTACATGATCTAGTATCCTATCATCGCATTAATCACCGCCTGAAGTCTGCTAGGCATTGTGTAGTAGAATAGCACAAGAAAGGGAGAAATTCATACAAATTTTGGCGAAACCGTCAATTCTTATGCAACCCGCGAGTACGCCTATAAAGACGGGATTATACGTAGATAAAGATAGAGTATATATTGAGAAATAGCTTACATTAATAGGAAGTGTTTAATAAAGGTTATTACTAGTTTATAAGTAGTCGACTAGGATATTAAGTTGTAAGAGGCTAGGATTATTAGATTTACTATCTACTATTACTAGCTTAGAGTATATATTCTTAGACTTAAAATAGAATATTATATTATATAAGAGATATATAATTTAGGATATATAATAATAGATAAGGAATTATTACTAGCCTCATAATATTAAATCTAGAGACCTATCCTTAATTACCCCTTATAATTAGGGCTTATAAGGCTAATCTATATATATCTTAGCCCTAGGGCGACGCAGGCTACTAAAGCTATTACTAAAACCTATCAGACTACTACAAGCCTCTAGAGCTACTATTTTAGAGAAGAATATAGATGTATATAGATATTTATTAAAATAGCCTCCTTTACCTAGTAATTATAAGTTAAGGTCCTATTTAATATATAGATTTTAGTAGAGGTCTTATAGAATTAGTTATATATTGATTACTAATAGACTAATCTACCTAGTTTTAAGGGTAATATACTTCTTAGGCTAATACATATATTTTAGTCTACTTATATCTACGTTATAAGTCGTAGTTAGAATCAATTAGGTTGACAAGTTTGTACGACGGAATTCTGTCCGTAAAACGCGCTTCTCACGAAAGTACGATTACCGACGAGCCCTTTATAGATATATAAGCAAAACCTAGAAGTAGTTTAAACTCGTACGAAGTATAATTAATAAGTAAGGTATCGCGGAAGAGTATATTTACAACTTTGATAAAACGGGCTTCGCTATAGATATAGTTACTACTGCAAAATTTATTACCCAAGTCGATAGACGTTCACGTTTAAGCCTCGTATAATCTAGGAATCGGGAATAGGTTACGGCTATCGAAACTATTAATACGTCTAGCTTAGTACTCTCTCTAATGGTTATTTTTGCTGGTAAAACGTATCATATGAACTGGTTTTAAAACGCTAAAATACTATCGGATTAGACGATTAGAGTCAGCGATAATAGCTGAACGAATGATTAGCTAGGCTTTAATTGGCTTTAATTAGTGTTTAAACTAAATACTAAAGATTAGATTTTTAATTCTCGACGGACATTATAGCCATCTTACCCCCCGATTCAATTAATTTTATGCGGAGTATAAGATCGTCTTAATATGTATACTACCGTATTCGTCGCATATCCTTTAACCTCTCGATGTGAACTGTTTTTCGGTCTTAAAACGTTTATATAGTCGTTAGGTTAAACAATTCATGAGGCGCAGTATCCACTTTATTAATAAATTAGACTTCTTAATTTCGTATAATTAAGCTCGTACGGAGACTTATCTAACGGATATTATTCGTAATGGATCCAAAGCCACTGGATTAGCTCCGTACGATCTAATTCGGATCTTAATAACCCTTCAAGTAGAAAGGAAAACGCCTACACCTCCTAATAGTAGCCACGGTAGTTATTCATTCTTTTAGACACTAAAGACACTACGAAATTTACGATAATTTGAACGTTAATTTCGTACGGTTAAACAATATCTTAAACGTCGTACGACAAGCCTAGAGAGTCCAGCGAAGCAGGCGTTAGGTTGATTGATTAAAGGCTATCGTTTAGCGATTCATAACGCTACACTTTTAGCGGACGAAAACGCCGCTTTACGTATCGCAAATCAAAGACAGCGATAGAAACGTTCAAAGCCAGTATCGTCTATATCGTAAGGAGGTATTCTAACCGTACAAGAAGGGCAACTCCGTACGCAAGCTGTTGGAAACGTCGAAGGAGGGGGGGAAGGGCAAGCTGCTACCCAACCAAAAACTAGGGTTCCTAGGAAATGTAGTTTATGTTCTTTGCGCACATCGCTATAGTAATAATCTATAGTAGATTAATGAATATTTTATATAAGATGGTTTAGATATCGCAGGTTTAGATCTATTTTTGGGGGCATGTGCGCGGGTAGGGGGTGAATTACGTTATTCGACTTTTTAATCAAGGCAGACGCTGACCCTAATATCTTCATCTTCCACAAGAACGCCGGCCTTCAATTACGAATGTGTACGTTCAAATTCTTTGTATCCCATTCAAGATTAACATTCGCCTCAGATGCCCAAAAGTACTCTCTGGACCAGGCTTCCTTTTGTGACGGACATGGAGACCATGTACGAGAAGCAGCCTCACCTCGTCTCTCGCTCTGCAGCCTCGATTCAGAAGACAGTCTTCTCATGGCACTGTCAGACTCTGGCTCGGAAGACGCAAATCTGGAGCCGGATGAACAGGGTACAACAACGCTGGGGCAGCTAGACGTGAAGGCGAAGTGCCACAAGGAGCTCATGACAGAAGCGACCGACGCTTATGAAAGAATCTCCAGAGTGGAGACGGAATGTGTTGATCACTATAGAAGCTTTCTACCATGGACCAAAAGAACGACTCAGGCAAAGGAATACATCTGAGTACCGTGCAATGGCAATCGCTCACAGACCTGTATAGACAACTACTTTTCGCACACGAAGACTTCTATGTGAGGTCATATGCTCTTCAGGCCAGCAATGCTCTCCATCAAATCGCTACTGACCCCTCCGTACCGACCACGATGTTGCGTTACGGTATCCACGAGATCCTGGAAATTACCAAACATCAGTTGCCCGACAGCTTGGAGCTTATGGTTTCTTTCATCGACTTTGCTTACACCAAGGTCGGAGACTTATACGAGCAAATACCAACATATGATATTGGAGAGTGAGTTGGATGAGTCAAAGACAATCCAAGAGCAAAGCGAGCGAGATATGGGGGAGCTACAAGGACAAGGACAAGAAGAACTGGCAGATCTTGAACTGCCATCTTCCTTAGAGCTCGACAATGGAGAAATAGGTGCCGATCGAAGTATACCAAAAGTACGAGCGCACAACTATTCAATGGACGCAGTCCAGAAAGGTGGTACTGAAGTGGATATTTCAGTACCCAAAGGTAAAAATAGTCCGGCACAAGAGCACAGACCACAACAGGATAGAGCACAAGTAAAGGGCCAAGAGGAGAGACTAACGGAGAAAGCCCATAAGCCTGAGGCCCAAGAGTATGGAGTGCAAGAGGGGGAGCATGAGCATCAAACGCAAAAGAACGGACAAGAAGATAGAGTCCACAGGGATGGAGCATATGGGGATGGACCCGCCAGGATGGAGCACATGAGGACGCAGCATATAATGATAAGATCCAAGGCGGTAAGCAAGTGGACGAAGCCCAAGATGTTGTGCAGGAGGATAAAGCACATGAGGAAGGGCAAGATGATGGTGCGAATGAAGATGATGTACGAGAGTATAGAGCACGGAAGCGCCGCGTGATGACTGAAGAGAGCGACTACGGTGCAGCACTTCGAGCACAACAGGTACGGGAAGGACGAAACCCTATGGAAAGGGGCAAATATCAACGGCTTAACAGATTTGGGTCATCAAATCCTGATATGAACCCGGAAGGCGACAGGTCAACGGATGGCACTGAAGAGGGAGATGCCACCCCTATGCAAAGAAAAATCCCCCAAACGCCGCGCCGACAGCAAAAGCAGGAGTTGCAGGTACAGGAGAGGACTACAAACGTAATGGCAGCAACGGTGGTAGAAAATAGGAACAGCTCCACGGGTTTTGCTTCTGATTTCACTTATCAAGCTCCACAGGCGCCATCTCGGGCTACATGATCTGTAATACAAGTGGCTAGAGACATACGTTCGCCAAGTAAGATCTTCGATTCGGACCGAATGAGCTGCAAGCCCCATTGCGAGGACTTCCGTGTGGAAGGGGACCTTTTCTCCGAATCTGGTGAGGTTCGGTGATTCCTCTTCCCAAGACACCAGTCCCATGGCGAGAGAGCTGTAAACCATTGTTCGTGGATCCAATCGCATAGGAGAAGCCACCAGATTCTCGGGTAGTAGTAGGGTTGCCTGGACAACCTTAATATTGGAGCCTGAAAAGCAGCATCAAAGGGGACTGTCGTAGGACTAGAGTAATGAGCTCACTAGATTGGCTTCAATTAATTGATGACGAGGCCTTTCCTTAACACGGCGCGCAGGCTGGAGTGGGCACAATCATTCTATCCAAACCCAATTTTGAGATCCACTTGGGTCCAGAATCGCATGACTTCTAGAGATCTAAGAAATGGCCTTAAAGCGAAAATGAACGAGTCTTTCTACTGCGAAGTGGATGCCGAACCATTGGAACGATATCGCAAAAGGGGATACCATCCAACACACCTGGGAGATACTCTCAAGGATGGGAGCTGCGAAATCATACACAAGCTGGGCTGGGGAGGTTACGCAACCGTCTGGCTTGCAAAGGACCTATTGTAAACTTACACCGACACCGACCACATTCAGGAACTCCACAGCAAGTCACAAGCTGATTTCGAGATAGACTCTGCCGCCATACTGCTATTAAGATATTATTTTCTGAGCGGTCAGTCGACAATCACGAAGCTCAAATCCTTAATCGACTATCACAGGGGCTGGCCAGCCATGCTGGGAAGAAGCACATCGTCCAGCTGTTGGACCAATTTGAACACGTAGGCCCAAATGGTACTCACCCATGCCTCGTCCTTGAGCTCCTGGGGCCAAGCATTCTGTCCGAAGCCGAATCCTATCCGAGTAATAGATTACCGGGAGACATTGCTTGGGAAGCGTCGAGGCAGACTGTGCGAGCACTTGATTATATCCATGCCAACGGCGTTACGCATGGAGGTTAGTCAGATTCTTTAGAGGTTTTATGGGATGCTAATCAGCACGCACCTTCAGACCTACATCCGGGTAACATCGTCTTCGCGAATACCACAACAGCTCATCAATCTGATACAGACCTCATGACGTGTCTGGGAAAGCCAAGATTGGGGATGTTTCAGCAGCACGTGGCTGTTCCTTGACTCCGCAAGTCCGACTCCGCAAGTCCCCAAATACCTCGTTTCTCCAATGTCGTTGCCGTCATCGGCACGAGACGCCGGTAACTGTTTGGTGAAGATCATTGACTTCGGTGAAGCATGTCTGCACGGACAACAACGCCAAATTCATTGTCCCCTGGTGTTTCGAGCCCCTGAAGTTGTCTTGACGACTCAGTGGGATGTACGAGCAGATATTTGGAGCTTGGGTTGCACCGTACGCGCTTCCTATAATCGCATTTCAATTGACTAATTGGTGGTAAGATATTCGAGCTGATCGTCGGATACCCTCCTTTCGATAATCTGATGCCTAAAAAAGATGATCTGATACGAGAATGGGTGTCGATGCTCGGAGATCTACCAGAGGAATGGAGGAAATATCTTCCTCCCACAGGAGCCAACGGTACATACATTCGAAGTCCCCTCCTACGACTCTTCTGCAACAGAGTTACTGTGCACCTGTTTGAATGAGCCCATGTTCCTTTCCAACGAGTGAGCGATGACTAACTTCCAATGTCTAGAGTACTTCGAATATGACCGAGTGACTCTAGCCGACTGGCTGCAAGAGACGTACTTTGATGATCAAAAGAGAGCATACTTCTCGAAAGCAGACATCGAAATTCTTGGTGGGTTGTTGCAATCAATGATGCAATATCGTCCTTCAAGCCGTCCGCGCGCGTCTCAGTCGCTAAATCATATCTGGTTCCAAAAGAATCCCTTCCCACGACATGGCTTCGAGGCTGTAGATTCTCAATGAAATTTGCACTTACATGGCTTGGAGCGAAAATCGTTGGTGGAGACTTCATCAGCTCATTGGTATCATCAGAGTTCACTGAGATTGTTTGAGTATTTGCATGGTCGGCGATAATGTTATAGAGTGACAAAATCCTCAGGTAAAACCAAGGACATGTATGCTTCTTGTGTGAATCGACAGAGGGAAGCCAGGGAAGAAGGAAATAAGAATGAGGCCGGGTAAGAGCGCCAGAAAGGACCATAGAGGTGGTGACATTCGTCTCTCGAGATCGTCCTTTGACATGTTAAGATAGCATTCGTATGTCAGCCACGCGCGCCGACCACTCAAGCCCGAGGAGTGGCTTGAGAGTGAGCAAACTTGAGCAAAGGAGGTCGTGCTGGCAGCACCAAAATTAGCTAGATGTCAATTGAGTCAAAATATTGTACAGAAATTGCTTCGTATCATGGAAGACCCAAGGGTACGTGCGGGGCTTCCTGATTCAACTCCCTGCTGTGCCTGGCGTTCAGCCTTGGATACCCGCAGTATTCTGGACCTAGATGCTTCGCTAAATGGATGTATTCTATGTTGATACTCCTTCCTCTATGTAAAGTACGTAGATCTAGGCTCGCGCGGCGGTCACCCGGAAATAAAGCGGCAACTTACCCGAGACTCGGGTGAGCTCGGGAGATCTCGGAGCACATTTTTGTCTCGCTGGTGTTCCAGTTCTCCGACAATCAGAACAGGAGCAAAAGGAGCTGCAAAAAGTAACATGCGGTAGTCGCAAGCGTGGAAAGGGCATCTGCTCCGTTTTCTCCTCATCTACAATGGCCTCAATCTGGATGATATCCTCGTGCTCCCGTTCATCTGTACAAGCGTCTAGACTCTCGTCACGAGGACCGTTGAGACGTCATTTCCCTCCAACATCATTCCTAAGAGATCAGTCTTTGATATAGCGCTTGAACATGGTACGTGAATAGTTTCAATGGTTTCTTCTTCAAGGCAATTGCCACAAGGATATTTGGCTAATGCAGAAGTCGACCACAGTCTACACGAACTGAAACAGATGCCTTCGGCGAAGTTCATGTCGCCTCGGACAGGTATTGGGGCGCGCAAACAGAGCGCTCGCTGGAGAACTTCAAAATCAATCAGCCACAAGATCGCATGCTACCGCCGGTGGTACGAGCATTCGGAATATTAAAGGGTGCAGCAGCGACGGTGAACATGAGCTTTGGACTCGGTAAATCTTACTCCGCAATTATGGATTTTCGAGAGAGGACATAGCTGAGTCCATGTGCAAGATAAGAGAGTTGGAAAGGCTATACAGCAAGCTGCCGAGGAGGTCGCAGACTTGAAGCTCATCGACCACTTTCCACTCGTGGTGTTTGTGAAGATTCTGGCCGACGAAAGTGTGCTCCCTTATATCTCCTATATCTGTGACTGATCTGGAAAAGCAGGCTGATCATCGAATAAGCCGGGGTAGGGTCCTGGACCAGCTGATGGATCGTATAGGTCTTGAGGGTCGAATTTATTTGCATCTAGTGTCGTATCGTACTCCTGTTCTATACTCAATTGATCTCGTTAGTACACTTTCTCGACAAAACGGGAGAGAGGGAACAAATTCTGGGATAGGTCCGGCTTGCCAAGTTGCTTCCAGTGAGTTTGCCAGGATCCTGACGCTGGACCGGCTCCGTCGTTTCCCCCATCGTCTTGTTGAACGTTGATAGTTTGCGTACCCTGGTGCGGATCAGCACTTGACATGAGGATGGTCGTATAACCACGCGACCTTTGCCGTGGAGATTCGTGGACTTGAGGCGGTAGCGACTCTGGTTGCGGCTGGTGAGCTTGGGAAGGTGCTAGTGATGAAGTGGGTTCCAACGGAGTCAATTCGTTCGAACAATGGGGGGCCTCCTCATCCAAGCGTTTTATGGGCCGTGAGGGGACGCGCAGAGTTAATTACTGGTATCCGGGGCGGGCGTTTACTTCATTCAGAGCTTTGTCTACTCCTCTTTCGAGCTCCGCCGTGATGTCTATACCTGGAACCTTGATGAGCAGAGCTTAAAAGATGGATGGGTTGAGGTCCTCACCGAACTCCACTAGGATACGCTCAAGCAATGAGTTTTTGTATCTCAGCGTCAAGCGTTCATCCACCACTTTATCGAGTGTCAGCTGTAGACTCTCTAATTTACAGTTGCACTGCTGAACAGTATCCTCGAGCCGCTTGATGTATTCTGTCCGACGATCTCGGAAATCTGCTTGAGCTTGACGCAGTTTTTCTTTGCGTTGCGCTGGTGTATATACCTTCCAGCATTCGTCAGCAAAAAATAGACTATCGGATCTCCTAGGTGTGGAAAAGACCGGCTTTCGCCCACTCTTATGCTTTTTCACCGGGCGATCTGATCCAGTCATAGCTTGCTCAATTGATACCACTCCTGGTGATGACACCGTTGACGACATTCCCTGTTCCTGCGAGCGCCCTGGCGGGAGCACATCGACTTGTGCCATGTCGGACAACCAAATTCCTCTCAATGGAAAGACAAGCGCCAAGGCGAGATTGAGGTTCAAACCGCGCGCTTTGACCGAAGGGACGTGGCCATCAACATGATAAGTCGAAAGACAGGAGCAGAAAGAACTTAGGATAAAGGCGAAGCCTTCAATGGATGGGTCAATGCAGCTTTATCTGAAAACAGACTCTTGAAAGCCATTTGAATAAAGGAGAAGACTCATCACCTTTCACTAATTCTCAGCCTGCAAGCCATTCACGAACGGAGATATGCGTTAGCAGCTTTATTAGCCCAGATGGGGGAGACAGAGCTTCGATCACCCAAGCTCTATCTCCCAAATATGGGGGACAGGAGCTTCGATCCCCCAAATTTGGGGGAACAGAGCTCCCTATTTTGATCAGAGGTTTTAGTCCGTGTAGACTCCCCAGGAAGGTAGCTGGCCCGTCTCGACAGTTCTTCGCACGTTCAATGCCCGCTTTCTTTACAACTGCACATCTTTGCCTCCCTCAAACCCATGGGACTCGGGTGGTATGTGTTGCGAGCCTCGAGCGAGGCAGTTGGGAACGTGGGCTGACCCCACATTCTGAGTAAGCGACGACTAAACCGTTACAGGCTAGCGGCCGAACGGCGTTGCTGCGCCTTCGGGGATCTTCCTATTCAACACGGCTTACAGCGATAGACGCGTTCCAGGTATGGGTCCATCTCGCGGGTGACAAAAGTCTCCGATATTTCAGCCTTGCGGAGAACCCCACCAAAATTTATATACATTTCTCCAATTATTCTACTCTAAAACCCAGTCATTGCACCACCTCCATCAATTACAGCCTG
>JAABUX010002868.1_pt1 | contig 23645 bp, 23 predicted proteins | sample 5561851 | NCBI WGS metagenome assembly JAABUX01 (sample SAMN10711883, study PRJNA513361) | rock metagenome | isolation source: Antarctica rocks | place: Antarctica: Victoria Land, Richard Nunatak red sandstone | collected 2016-01-03 | reverse complement strand
TGCCCGAACACAGGCTTCTCCCGCTCATCGAGCGGTTTGCAAAAGCCGTGTCACAGGCAAACGAGTTCAACGGAATTTTCGCCGTTGCCGAAATGAGGGGATGATTGAGGTGCTCTACTACATTGTTTTAGCGAGCATTACTTCCGCTCGGGTGATTTCACCCGATCGGAAAATGCTCTAGTGTCCCGACTCTGAAGTTGGCATTACGAACTTCAGAGTCGGGACACTAGCTCTCTGTTTTTGCAGTGTGCCGACCGTTTCGAGGTTCGCCGGCCGGGCCGGCGAACCTCGAAACCGGCCCACTAGCTGCTTGCTCGCTTGAGCTGCAGGCCGGAGCGTTTGCAGTGCGCGACCAGCTCGCCCTTCTGATTATAGGCACGATGCAGAAACGTCACGATTCCCGCATTGGGCCGCGACCGGCTTTCCCGGAGCTCGACCACCTCGGTCTCGACGCGGACGGTGTCGCCATGGAACAGCGGTTTCGGAAACCGCACCTCGTCCCATCCGAGGTTCGCGATAGCCGTGCCGAGCGTTGTGTCGCCCACGGAGATTCCCACCATCAAGCCCAGCGTAAAGCAGCTATTGACGATCCGTTGACCAAACTCCGTGTGCTCGCGGCAATACTCCTCGTCGAGATGCAGCAACGCCGGGTTATGCGTGAGCGCGCTGAAGAAGACGTTGTCCATTTCGGTAATGGTGCGGCTGAGCGCGTGCTTAAATACTTGACCGACGGCGAACTCGTCGAAATATAATCCCGCCATTCCATCGTCCTCGACTAGTGCCGCTTCCGGTGTATCGCCTGCCAGACCCGTTCGGGTGTCGCCGGCATATCGATATGCGTCACTCCCAACGGCCGCAGTGCGTCCAGGATGGCCCCGATGATCGCCGGCGGCGACGCGATCGCGCCCGCTTGCCCCGCCCCCTTGCTGCCGATTGGATTGGCAGCCGTCGCCACACCCTCGAGCCGGATCTCCAGATCCGGCAGGTCCGACGCCCGCGGCAGACAATAATCCATGAACGATCCGCTTAGCAGCTGGCCGGAGGCGTCGTAACAGGTCCGCTCCAGCAACGCCTGCCCGATCCCCTGCGCCACACCCCCGTGCACTTGCCCGATCGTCAGCAACGGGTTGAGCACGGTCCCGAAATCGTCCACCGCGACGTATCGCACCAACTCGACCTGGCCGGTCTCCGCATCTACTTCCACCTCGGCTACGTGCACCCCGTTCGGAAATGTGATCATATTCAACGAGTTCCAGACATACGTGTCCAGCGTCTCAGCCCGTTCGGCCGCCGCCGCCGCCTCCAACAGCCCGACCCGGCGCCCGTCCGCGACATACACACCGTCGACGAACTCCACCGCGTCCACCCGCGCCTGCAGCAGCCGCGCCGCCACCTGGCGACCCTTGTCGATCACCTGCTCCGACGCGCGCACCAGCGCCGTCCCCGCCTGATGCAGCGACCGTGCGCCGCCATGGCCATTCCCGGCCGGAATCAACGCCGTATCCGCCTGAACATAGTCGAACGCCTCGATCGGCAGCCCCAACCGGTCGCCCACCAACTGCGGAAAAGTCGTCTCGTGCCCTTGCCCATTCGACTGCGACCCCACCAACAGCGTGACCCGGCCGTCGCCGCCGAATCTGATCTCCGCCCCCTCGTCAGGCGCCCCCCGCGCCGTCTCCAGAAAACACACCACGCCTATCCCGCGATACCGGCCCCGACCATGCGCCGCGAGCCTTCGCGCAGGAAATCCAGCACAATCAACGGCGTCCAGCGCCGGATCGATGTTCTCACCAAATCGGCCCCCATCGATCGACGTCGCCATGGGCGTCGCGTGCGGGAACGCGGTGATCAGGTTGCGCCGACGCAACGTGACCGGATCGTCCCCGAACCGGGCCGCGGCCAGGTCGACCAGCCGCTCCAGCAGGTAGTTCGCCTCCGGCTTGCCAGCGCCGCGATAGGCGTCGGTCGGCACCGTATTCGTGTACGCCGCCCGTGTCCGCATATGCACCGCGCCAAATCCGTAGCCGCCCCCCATCGCATTGCCCGGTGCCGTCGTTGACGGGCCCGGCCCACCGCTCGACATCGCCGCCCCCAGATTGGCGATCGTGTCGACGTCGAGCGCGAGGAATCTCCCGTCCGCATCCATCGCGAGCCGCGCCCGCGTCAGATTGTCCCGCCCATGTGCAGTGCTGATGAAATCCTCACCCCGCTCCGCGCTCCAGCGAACCCGCCGCCCCAGCGTCCGCGCCGCCCACAACAGCAGGGCGTATTCGGCATAAACCGCGTTCTTGACGCCGAACCCGCCGCCCACATCCGGAGCCCGCACCTCGACCCGCTCGCGCGCCACGCGAAACACGGTGTCGGCCAGCGCATCGCGGATCCCATGCACCTGCGCGCCCGACACGATCAGCCGGAATGTCTCATCCGCCGCATCGTAGGTGCCGATCGCCGCCCGCGTCTCCAAAGCCGCCACGATGACGCGGTTGTTGACCAGATCCAGCTCGACCGTCCGCGCCGCGCCCGCGAACGCGGCTTCCACCGCCGCGCGATCGCCCTTGCTGAACGTAAACGCCAGATTGCCCGGTACGTCCGCCCACAAGATCGGCGCGCCCGGCGCCAATGCCTCGCGCGCATCGACCACGGCCGGCCATGCATCATACTCGGCAAGCACTAATTCGGCCGCGTCCCGCGCTGCCGCCGCGCTCTCCGCCACCACGAAAGCGATCGGCTCACCGACATAGCGTACGGCCCCGACCGCCAGCGCAAATCGCGCCGGCACGCGCATCCCGTCTTCTGTCGGCACCGCGACCTGGCAGGGCAGGGGCCCCAGATCGCCCAGATCCACCGCCGCGAACGCTCCAAGCACCCCAGGCGCCGCCCGCGCAGCCGAGAGGTCGACCCTGATCAGCCGCGCATGCGCGTGAGACGAGCGAACGATGACCACGTGCGCGTCACCGGGCTCGACTAAATCGTCGACGAAGCGGCCCCGCCCGGTGAGGAACCGCTGATCTTCCAGCCTTCGGAGCGATCGCCCGCTCAGGCGGCCTCCAGCTCTTTGAGCGACTGCACGATGCGGTCGCACATGCCGTATTTCACCGCTTCCTCGGCGCTCATCCAATAATTGCGGTCGGTATCCTCGACCACTTTCTCGAACGACTGCCCAGTCTCGCGCGCGATGATGTGGTTGATCCGCTCGCGCATCTTGATGATTTCGCGCGCCTCGATGTCGATGTCGGTCGCCGGGCCGCGCACGCCGCCCATCGGCTGGTGCAGCAGGAAACGCGTGTTCGGCAAACACAGCCGGTTTTTCTTATGCCCGGCGAGGTAGATCAGCGCGCCGGCGCTCGCGACCCAACCGGTGCCGACCACGCGCACGGGGACGCTGTCGCGAACGAACCGGATCATATCGTGGATCGTGTCCCCGCTCTCGACATGGCCGCCGGGCGAGTTGACATAGATGTCGATCGGCGCGCTGCCTTCATTGGCCAGCGCCAGCAGCCGCGCAGTGATGTCGCGCGCGACCTTGTCGTTGATCGCCCCAAATATCAATACCTTACGCTGCTTGAGCAGCCGGCTCTCGAGCTCGTTGATCGGGGACGACAGGGTGCGGTTGTCGCCAGGTTCCTTCGGTTCCGGGCCGCGCGGCTCGGGAACGTCGGGGTCTTCGGGGGTCTCGGGCTCGTCGTCGTCGTCGAACCGGGTGTCGAGACGTGTCATGCTGTCTCCTGGAAATCCTGCCATTCGTAGTGCAGCCTCCCGCCCGTCCAGGTCAACCCGCCTGGACGGATGGGGGGGAACCATGGTCGAACACGGTGCCGAGCCGGTCGTGTGCCGGCGCGCCGGCGCGCAGGATGTGCCCGCGATCGTCGCCATGCTCGCCGACGACGCGTTCGGCCGTGGGCGCGAGCAGGCCGGATCCGAGCTGCATCCCGCCTATGCTCGCGCCTTCGAGGCGATCGCGGCCGACCCGAACCAGCTCCTTGCCGTCGCCGAGTGCGCGGGCGCGATCGTCGGCACGCTGCAGATCAGTTTCCTGCCCGGTCTCTCGCATCTTGGCGCCTGGCGTGGCGAGATCGAGGCCGTCCGCATCGACAGCCGTCTGCGCGGGCGCGGCCTCGGTCGCCAGATGCTGCTCTGGGCGATCGAGCAGTGCCGCGCTCGCGGTTGCCGGCTGGTCCAGTTGACCACCAACGCGGCCCGTGTCGACGCCCAGCGCTTCTACGAGCAGATCGGCTTCGAACGCAGCCATATCGGCTTCAAATACCAACTTTAAGCACATAAATTCAGTGTTTGTTAACCACGTCACAGTATCGTCGGTGTGAATGGGAAAGAAGGTCAGGTCTCCAATGCCGCAGCCGATAATCGTCCACAACGTCGACATGAAGCTGCGCCCGGCGCCGATCAATCCGAATTGGGTCATCGATGGCGAGCCGACGGCCCGCAACCTCGAGCTGTCGCGCAGTCCGGACGGCATGGCCTGCACCGTGCTGTGGGACTGCACGCCCGGCCGTTTCGAATGGATCTACGATATCGACGAGACGATCCACATCCTGGAGGGCTCCGTGATGCTGGACGACGGCGTCTCCGGGCCGCGCCGCTATGGCTCAGGGGACATCGTCTTCTTCCCGGCCGGCGCACGCGTCGACTGGACGGTCGAGACCCATGTCCGCAAACTCGCCTTCTTCCGCCGCGGCCTGCCGGCCAAGCTCGCCAAGATCGCGTCGGGCATACGGAACCTGAAATCGGCCATGCGCGCCGGCTCGGCATCCGCGTCCGGCAACGGCGGCCGGGCCGCGGCGTAGATCAGCCGCTCGGTGGCAAATCCAGCCGCGCCGCGATCCCGGTCAGCGCAGCCGACGGTGGCGGATATCGGCGCATCTCCAGCGGATCATGACCAGGGATGATGTGATCCGGTGACGCAGCTGCCGCGCGCACGAGCCCGTAGCTCTCCAGCGTCTCGGCCGTGCTGATCACGACCGAAAACGGCCGGCCCGAGTCGATGTTTTCGTAGAAATGAGTCGCGTCCGACGCCAGCGCCACCATCCCCCGCGCCGTATTCACCTGCACGAACTGCAGCCCCGCCGAATGACCCGGTGCCGGCAGCAGCGTGATCCCGGGATACAGCTCCACCACGCCCCGATGCAGGTCGACCCGCCCGGCATAATTGAGCCGCACCAGGCCAACGACGTCCTCCACCTCGAAAACCACCTGCAGGAACGGATGCCGCATATGCCGCCCCACGGCGAAGTGCAGCTCCTGCTCCTGCAAATGCAGCCGCGCAGCCGGGAACAAGTCCAGATTTCCGACGTGGTCATAGTGGAGATGGGTCAACACGAGGTCCGCCACCGTCGCCGGGTCCACGGCGATCAGCGCGAGCGCCTCGGCCACGGTCCGCAGCAGCGTCCGCCCCCGCCGCGCCGCGACTTCGGCGCCAAACCCGCAATCGACGACGACCACCCGGCCGTCGCCCCGGATCACCCAAACGAAGTAGTCCATCGGCATCGGCCCGTCATGCGGATCGCCGCCCACGAAATGATCCGACCGCCGCGCCTCGCGATGGGCGTACCGCAGCGCATACAGCTCGTATTCCGGTAGACCGCTGCTCAATGCACGCCGATCCGCGCCCGCGCGGCCGCATATTCCCGCGCCAACCGCTCCACCAACGCCGCCGCCGGCACCACGCCGCCGATCGCACCGATCCCCTGGCCCGAGCCCCAGATATCCTTCCACGCCTTCTTACGATTCGGCCCGAAATCCATCGCCGACGCATCCGACACCGGCAAATTCTCCGGATCCAGCCCGGCCGCGATCAGGCTCGGCTTGAGGTAGTTGCCGTGCACCCCGGTGACCAAATTCGTATAGACGATACTGTCCGCGCTGCCATCGACGAGGGCGGACTTGTAGCCCTCCGCCGCATTGGCCTCCTCGGTCGCGATGAACGCACTGCCGACATAGGCGAAATCTGCCCCCATCGCCTGTGCGGCCAACACCGCGCCCCCGTTCGCGATCGCCCCCGACAGCGCCACTGGCCCATCGAACCACGCCCGAATCTCCTGCATCAGCGCGAACGGCGACAACGTTCCGGCATGACCTCCCGCCCCAGCCGCCACCGCGACCAGCCCGTCGGCACCCTTCTCGATCGCCTTGCGCGCAAACCGATCGTTGATCACGTCGTGCAGCACCGTCCCGCCATAGGAATGCACCGCTTCGTTCAACTCCGGCCGCGCCCCCAGCGATGTGATCACCATCGGGACCCGGCGCCGCACGCACACGTCGAGATCATGCTCCAGCCGCGCATTGCTGCGATGGACGATCTGATTGACCGCGAACGGCGCCGACGGCCGGTCCGGATGCGCCGCATCCCACGCCGCCAGCGCCTCCTGGATCTGCACGATCCACTCGTCGAGCGCACTGTCCGGCCGCGCATTCAGCGCCGGGAACGACCCCACGATGCCCGCCGTGCACTGGGCGATGACGAGCTCGGGGTTGGAGATGATGAACAGCGGCGCCGCGATCAGGGGCAGGCGCAGATGGCAGAGCAGAGGGGGGATCGACATGCCTCGATCCTGGCACGAAACAGCCCGGCCGGGTCAAGCCGCGGGGCTTGCTGCGGCGGCCAAAGCTGAGTAGTGCCGATCAACGATAACGATCGGGGAAAACAGCAATGGCCGTGACCGTGCAGCGCCATGACGACATCGCCGTCGTCAGCATGGACAACCCGCCGGTCAACGCGCTCGGCTTTGCGCTGCGCTCCGGTCTGATGCATGCCCTCACCGAATTGCGCGGCGCCGAGGGCCTCAAGGCGATCGTGCTCGCCGGCACCCCGCGCGCCTTCAGCGGCGGCGCCGACATCACCGAATTCGGCAAACCGATGCAGGAACCCAACCTGCGCGTCGTTATTACTGCGATCGAGGACATGGACATCCCGGTCGTCGCCGCCATCCACGGCGTCGCCCTCGGCGGCGGCCTCGAGCTCGCCCTAGGTTGCCACGCCCGCGTCGCCTGGGCCAGCGCCCGGCTCGGACTGCCCGAGGTCAAGCTCGGCCTGCTGCCCGGCGCGGGCGGCACGCAACGCCTGCCGCGCGTCGTCGGCGTCGAAAAGGCGCTCTCGATGATCGTGACCGGCAACCCGATCGGCGGCAAGGAAGCGGCCGAGATCGGCCTCGTCGATGCGCTGCTCGACGGCGCCTATCCCGACGCGGCAGTAGCCTGGGCGAGGGGCGTGGCCGCAGGCCGCCGGGTCCGCGACCGCGAAGAGAAGCTGCAGCCGGCCCGCGACGACGCCGGCCTGATCGACCGCCTCGCCGCCCCGCTGCTGAAAGCATCCGGTGCCGCCGCGCCGAAAGCCTGCGTCGAAGCCGTCCGCAACGCGACCACCATGACGTTCGACGACGGCGCCAAGGCCGAGCGCCACCTGTTCGAACAGCTCGTCGCCGGCGACGAGAGCCGCGCCCACCGCCACGCCTTTTTTGCCGAGCGCGAGGCGCAAAAGGCCAAGCTCCCCGCCGGCACCGTCGCCCGCAAGATCGAGCGCGCGGCCGTCATCGGCGCCGGCACCATGGGCGGCGGCATCGCCATGTGCTTCGCCAACGCCGGCATCCCCGTCACCGTGATCGAGACCGAACAGGCTCCGCTCGACCGCGGCCTCGGCCGGGTCGGCGAGCTGTACGAGGGTTCGGCCAAGCGCGGCAGCATCACCGCCGACCAGGCCCGCGACCGCCGCAGCCTCATCGAAGGCACCATCGACATCGAGGCCGTCCGCCACGCCGACATCGTCATCGAGGCCGTGTTCGAGGAGATGTCGGTCAAGCGCTCCGTGTTCGAGCGGCTCGACCGGATCGCCAAGCCCGGCGCCATCCTGGCCACCAACACCAGCTATCTCGACATCGACCAGATCGCCGCCGTCACCAGCCGGCCGGCCGACGTGCTCGGCATGCACTTCTTCAGCCCGGCCAACGTCATGCGCCTGCTCGAGATCGTCCGCGGCAGCCAAACCAGCCCCGAGGTCATCGCCACCGCCTCCGAGCTTGGCAAAAAGCTCGGCAAGGTCAGCGTCGTCGTCGGCAACTGCTTCGGCTTCGTCGGCAATCGCATCCTCTCCAAGCGCACCGACGCCGCCGAGCGCCTCCTCCTCGACGGCGCGAGCCCGCAGGAAGTCGACAAGGCGCTGACCGATTTCGGCTTCCGCATGGGCCCGTTCGCGATGGCCGACCTCGCCGGCCTCGATATCGGCATGCGCATCCGCAAAGCCTTCGGCAAGCGCGCGCCGGTCGCCGACGCCATCACCGACGCCGGCCGCTACGGCCAAAAGACCGGCAAGGGCTACTACATCTACGAAGGCCGCCAATCCACGCCCGACCCCGAAGTCGACGCGATCATCGAGGCCGAGGCCGCCAAGCTCGGCATCAAGCGCCGCAAGATCGGCCAGCACGAGATCATCGAGCGCCTCGTCTACCCGATGATCAACGAGGCCGCCCGCATCCTCGACGAAGGCATCGCCGATCGCCCCGGCGACATCGATGCGATCTGGCTGCATGGCTACAACTGGCCCGCATGGCGCGGCGGCCCGATGTTCTACGCCAACCTCGTCGGCCTCCCGACGGTCCGCGACAAGCTCACGCAGTTCGCCGCCGCCACCGGCGACAAATCCCTCGAACCGGCCCCCCTCCTGCTCCGCCTCGCCGATTCCGGCCAGGGCTTCGGCAATGGCCCCCAGTAGCGCCACACCGTCCGCCCATGAAGGACGAGCAAGCATGACCCGACCGCACCCCTGGGAGCAGCACTACCCACCCGACATCGACTGGGGCGCCCCCATCCCGCAGACCACGCTCCCCGCTCTGCTCGACCACGCGATCGAGCAATTCGCCCCACACTCCGCCATCGAGTTTCGCGGCCGACGCCTGACCTACGCCGAGCTCGGCCGCCGGGTCGACAGACTCGCTCGCGGTCTCGCGGCACTCGGTATTGGCCGCGGCGACGCCGTGGCACTCCTGCTGCCGAACACCCCGGTCCACCCGATCAGCTTCTTCGCCATCGCCCGCCTCGGCGCCCGCGTCGTCCACATCACGCCGCTCGACCCCGCCCGCTCCGTCATCCGCAAGCTCGCCGACAGCGGCGCCGACACCCTCATCACGACCGATCTGCCAGGCATTCTGCCGCAAGCCGTCCAAGCCTGGCAGGACGGCGCTTGCCACCGCTTCATCGTCGCCGACGACCGCCAGTGGGGCGAGCCGAGTCCGGCCCTTGGCGTGCCCGACGGCGCCATCGATTGGGCCACGATCGACGGCCCGCCTCTTGCCTGGCCCGCGATCGGCCCCGACGACCTCGCCCTGCTGCAATATACCGGCGGCACCACCGGCCAGCCCCGCGCCGCGATGCTCACCGGCGGAAATCTCACCAGCGCGGTGGCCATCTACCAACGCTGGAACGCCGACGGCGACCGCGCCATCGGACCCGGCGACCGCATCATGTGCGTCCTTCCGCTATTCCACATCTATGCGCTGACTGCCGTCATGCTGCGCTGCTTCGACACCGGCGCCGAACTCATGATCCGCCTGCGCTTCGACCCCGACACCGCGCTGGCCGACATCGAGACCGGCCGCTGCACATACTTCCCCGGCGTCCCCACCATGTGGATCGCTCTCGTCAATCACCCGCGCATCGGCAACGCCGACCTTTCCAGCCTGAGATTCTGCGCCTCGGGCGGGGCCGCGCTGCCCGCCGACGTCGGCGCCCGCTTCGTCGAATTGACCAAGATCCAGCTCGGCGGCGGCTGGGGCATGACCGAGACGTCGCCGGCCGGCACCAACCTCCTCGCCGACCGCGAACACGGACCGGGCGAGATCGGCGTCCCACTGCCCGGCATCGAGATGGACGTGGTCGCCACCGACGACCCGCGTCGCGTTCTGCCAGCGGGCGAAACCGGCGAGCTTCGCATCCGCGGCCCCAACGTCACCGCCGGCTACTGGCAGCGCCCCGACGAGAACACCACCGCCTTCGCCGACGGCTGGTTCCTCACCGGCGATATCGGCTGGATGAGCGAGGACGGCGTCTTCACCATCGTCGACCGCAAGAAGGACATGATCATCTCCGGCGGCTTCAACGTCTATCCGCGCACGATCGAGGACGCGATCCACGAGCATCCCGACATCCGCGAGGCCGCCGTCATCGGCATCCCCGACTCCTACCGCGGCCAGGCCGCCAAGGCCTACGTCGTGCTGCGCGACGGCGCCGCAGACCTGTCCATCGAAACCCTTCGCGCCTTCCTTGCCGACAAACTCGGCCGCCACGAGCTGCCCACGGCCCTGGAAATCCGCCCCGAACTGCCACATACGCCAGTGGGCAAGCTCGCCAAGCGCGAACTGCTCGCCGAACTAGAGCACTTCCCGAGCCGATTGGCTCGGGAGTAGTGCTCTAGCTCATTGATAAAAGAGCATTACTTTCGATCAGGTAATTCCACCTGATCGAAAAATGCTCTAGACCGAAAATAGCGGGGGAAATCGCCATGGACCTGTCCTTCACGCCCGAGGAACTCGCCTTCCGCGACCGGATGCGCGCCTTCTTCACCACCGAGATCCCCCTCTCGATCCGCGAACACGTCCAGAAAGGCGAGCACGTCTCCAAGGACGAGCAGATCACCAGCCAGCGCATTCTCAACGCCCACGGCCTGGCCGTCCCGCACTGGCCGACCGAGGCCGGCGGCCAGGGCTGGACCCCGGTTCAGCTCTACATCTGGCAAGACGAGATGCAGCAAGCCTGCGTCCCCGCGCCCTTGGGCTTCAACACCAACATGGTCGGCCCGGTGATCGCCCAATTCGCCAATCAGGCCCAGAAGGAGAAATTCCTCCCCGCCACCGCCAATCTCGACATCTGGTGGTGCCAAGGCTTCTCCGAGCCCGGCGCCGGCTCGGACCTCGCCAGCCTGCGCACCACGGCCGTCCGCGACGGCGACCACTACGTCGTCAACGGCCAGAAAACCTGGACCACGCTCGCCCAATACGCCGATTGGATTTTTTGTCTGGTCCGCACCAACCCGGGTGCGGCCAAGAAGCAGGAAGGCATCAGCTTCCTCCTCATCGACATGAAGACCCCAGGGATCACCGTCCGCCCGATCCAAACCATCGACGGCGGCGTCGAAGTCAACGAGGTCTGGTTCGACGACGTCCGCGTCCCCGTCGAGAACCTGGTCGGCGAAGAGAACAAGGGCTGGGACTACGCCAAGTTCCTGCTCGGCAACGAGCGCACCGGCATCGCCCGCGTCGGCGTGAGCAAGGCCCGCATCCGCCGCATCAAGCAGCTCGCCGCCCTCGAGCGCATCGGCGACCGCCCCCTGATCGACGAACCCCACTTCCGCGAGAAGGTCGCGGCCGTCGAGATCGAACTCAAAGCCCTCGAAATGACCCAACTCCGCGTCGTCGCCGACGAGCGCCACCGCGAGCGCGGCAAGCCCAACCCGGCCAGCTCCATCCTCAAGCTCAAGGGCTCCGAAATCCAGCAAGCCACCACCGAACTGTTAATGGATGTCGTCGGCCCCTACGTCCTCCCCTACGACGACACCGACGAAGGCAGCAACGAACCCCCCATCGGCCCCGACTACGCCGCCGAAGCCGCGCCGACCTACTTTAACTGGCGCAAGATTTCTATTTATGGCGGCTCAAACGAGATACAGCGCAACATCATCGCCAAGGCGATCTTGGGGTTCTGAGGGCTGCCGGTCAAACAAGTATTCCAAAGCTAAGCATGCCACTCGCTGGGTAAACGTCTTGAAAGCGGGCACAGGCCCCACCAATGACGCCGTATCGAGCGCTAAGCGTCCATTCCGACGATCGCGTGCTACTGTTGGCGCGTCAAAAGCGGAAGTCGGTCGAGCTCATCCACATAATAGGGTAATTCCTGGTGACGGGCCTTGTGGCCCGATAATCCCCATTGCGGAACCTAGTTATCCGGCTCATCAACCATGGCGGTCACCTTGAGCATACGTTTCCCGAAACGATCCTTCGCCGCCTCATAGTCGCGCGAGATTTGCGCGAGCTGATCCGCCGGGACCTCCGCCGACATCTGGTAGAGTAGGCGTGCTCTCAGACGATCCACATCGCGCTCCCGGCCGTAGAAGATATCCGACTTGATCCGCCAGCAGGTTTTGCGTCGCAGGATCACGAGCCCACCGGCTGCAAGCGTCAGGACGCTGACCCACCAGGGTTGAATACCGAACACATTCTGGATCGCCGGCACAGCGGCGAGAAAGCCGAGCAAGGATGCCGTGCCGCCCAGCAGAAGGGAGCCCCACCAGCAGGCGGCAACCCGCAGCTCCAAACGATGAGCTTTACGACGACTTTCCTTGATATCTCGGTCAAGCTCAGTCCGCAGCGCAGCGGGACGCTCAGGCGGTGTCGTCATGTCAGGCCAGTCGACTGTCCTAAAGCCGGATGTCGGCGCGAATCATATCCGCCGTCGTGCGCACCGCTCCCTGCGAGCGGTCCAGTAGGCCGGCCTGCTCCAAAGCGGCAACGTCGGCATGCACGCGCCGATACTGTCGGTGCAGGGCACGGGCCAGGGCGGAGACGGACGGCTCGGGATGGGCATGCAAATGGCGCAGGAGCCGGTAACGCTCGCCGGTCATGACCGTCGCCAGCCCTTCCCAGCTCTCAAAGGCCAGGACACGCTCCTCGACCTGTTCGCCACGCTCCGCGCGCTTCCAGGCGTTCAGGAACGCGGCGGCGTCGTCTTCGAGCGTGCCGCCCACCATCACTTTCAAATCGGTCATCGCTTTAACCCTCCATGGTTGTCAGTGTCGCCGGGCGTTCCGCACGTCCCCCAAGAAATCCGCCAGCAGCCGTTCGGGTGTGCTGAAGATGTAAGGCTCCTCACGTTCCCGGTAATGGCGATGATCTCCCTTGCCCTGTTCGTTATCGTATCCCACCAGCCGTTCGCCTTGGCGGCCGTAAAACAGACTGTATTTGAACGGGTGCCGCGAGCCGCGTACCGGTTCGGCCAGCAGCCAAAGCTTTATCTCTGAAATGGTCCCGTCATCGAAGTAGCGCTTGCGGTGCAGGACAAGAATAGCCTTCGCCATATGACATATATTGTCATAGAATGCCTGTGACGTCAAGAGTCTCAGACTTTTTGAAGCGGCTACGGTCCAGGCGCGATCCCAAGCGTGAGAGCAACAAGCGGTATGTATGGCCGTATTACCGAAAAAATTGGCATATTAGCGGAGGAGCCCTTGAAGCGCGGTAGAATGTCGACATGTATAGTAGATCGCCACCCGAGGGGGATTCACCCACCGACATGGCGTCTTCTCCAAGGTGACCACCGTGCCGGCAATGCAAGCTACTCCCTCCTCCCGAGCCATTGAGCGTCGAATGCCTCCACGATCCGAAAAGCATGCGAACTTCCGGCGATTAGCCCAGGCCCGAACTGAAGGTGTGCTTGAGGCAGTGCGGAAGCTTTCCAACCTGTCGTCACCAAATTACGAATTCGAGGATGCCGAAGTGGACAAGATCTTCGAAGCTGTCGAGCAAGCGGTTGAAGAAGCGCGTGGGCGCTTCCGGCGCGGCCTGAATAACCGCACTCGGTTTACTCTTTAGCAATGCATAAGGGTCTGACGAGGTGGCGATGATACACCTCGTTATGATCGAAAGTTGATTTAGGAAGCCATATGGCCAAGTCACCCCGAAAGCCCACTAAAGGACATCTCTCACGCGCTGGCCGTGATATGCACGACAAAAGCCCGAAGGTGCGTAAGGAAGCCGCCGAGGTCATGGCCCTGGCACCCCGCAAGAGAGCTCCCGCCAAACCCAAGAGGAAGTAACCCCCCGTTCCTCGCGGTGTCAGCCAGCGCCCTGGTGTCTTCTGCAATATATATGATGATGTCCTTTATCGGTTATCCAAAGCACGTTGAGTGCCCGACGTTTGCAGAAACTCGATGCGGATGCGTCAGTTTGATCGTGAGAGCCTCTTTATGACGTTTGCTTTTCGGTGATGCGTGCCGGGGAGCAGACAGGCGGATGTTGGCCAACGTTGGCCAGCCTCACGCTCCCATGTGGAGATGTGCACCGGAGCGATCCCTCGCTATGTCGCCGCAATTGCCGGCAAGACCAACCCCCGACACTCCCCGAACCCCACCGGCGCAACCCCCTCCCGAGCCGCCCGCGCACGCAGACAAATCTCGTCTCCATCCTCCAAGAACCGCCGCACCTCACCCGACGGCAGCGTCACCGGCGACCGTCCGCCCTGCGTGATCTCGAACAAGCTCCCGCTCCCATCCGGATCCGAAATTGTCCCCGTCCCGAACAGATCGCCCGGATTGAGATTGCACCCGCCGCTCGCGTGATGCGCCAGCAACTGCGCCGGCGTCCAATACAGCATCGGCGACCGCCCCACCGACAGCGTATGCGGCGCCAACCCCTGCGCCCGCATCGACTTGGTGATCAGCAACACGTCCAGCTCCAAATCGAGCGCCCCCGACGCCTGGTCCGCCGGGTCCGACAGGTAGGGTAGGGGGGCCGGGTCGCCCTCCGGACGCCTCGGCTGAGCCACCCGATATGGCGCCAGCGCCTCCGGCGTCACGATCCACGCGCTGATCGTGGTGTGGAAACTCTTCGCCAGGAACGGCCCCAGCGGCTGATACTCCCACGCCTGGATATCCCGCGCCGACCAATCGTTCAGCAGACAATAGCCGGCAATATGCCGCGACGCCTCCCCGATCGGGATCGCCGTCCCCAGCGCATTCCCCGGCCCCACCCAGATCCCCAACTCCAGCTCATAATCGAGGTTCCGGCTCGGCCCGAAGCTCGGCACCTCCTCCTTGGCCGGCTTGCGCTGCCCATTCGGCCGCCGCACCTCGCCCGAAACCGTTACCGAACTCGCCCGCCCATGATACCCGATCGGCACGTATTTATAGTTCGGCAACAACGGGCTATCCGGCCGCATCAGCTTGCCCACCGCTTCAGCGTGATGGATCCCGGCATAGAAATCGGTGTAATCCCCGATCCGCGCCGGCAGATACATCAAGCAGTCCGCCGCGTGATGCAGCAGATGCCCCCGCTCGTCCGACCCCTCCTGCAATAGCGCGCTTACCGCGTCCCGCAACGCCCGCCGCGGCCCCTCGCCGAGCGCCAAGAACCCGTTCAGCACCGAGCCGGTGCACGCCGCACACGCCGCCTGCGCCTCGTCATCCAGCAAATCCGCCTCGTGCAGCGCCCGCAAATCGAGGATCTCGTCCCCGATCGCGATCCCGCCCCGCGGCGACCCGGCCAGCGGGCTGAACACCCCGAACGGCAAATTCTGGATCGGAAAATCCCGATGCTGCCGGGCCGACGCCACCCAGCTCTGCAAATCCGGATCGTGGGTATGATCGATCATATCAGCACAGTCTTCCGAACTGAGAGGCGACGCGCTATCTCATTTTCCTATTACGCCTCGGTCAACGGGGCTGAAAGAGGGAACCCCCATGCTCGGCCTGATGCAGACCCAGCCCTTGCTCATCTCGTCGATCATCACCCACGCCGCGCGCCACCACCGCCGGGCCGAGATCGTCTCGCGCCTGGTCGACGGCCGCACCCACCGCACGAGCTACCCCGAGATCGAACGCCGCGCCCGCAAGCTCGCCCGCGCCCTCGAGGCCGAGGGCGTCCGCCTGCACGACCGGGTCGCGACGCTGGCGTGGAACAGCTTCCGGCACCTCGAGCTCTACTACGCCGTCTCCGGCATGGGGGCGGTGATCCACACCGTCAATCCGCGCCTCGCCGCCGAGGACGTCGGCTTCATCCTGCAGGACGCCGGCAGCGTCCTCCTCTTCGCCGACCTCAGCTTTGCAGCCCTGCTCGAGGCGAACGCGCCGCACATCCCGCAGGTCCGCGCCATCGTGCTGCTGGCCGAGAAGCACGAGATGCCGGCGCTCGCCCTGGCCCCCAGCCAGCGCCTGCTCTGCTACGAGGAGTTCGTCGAAGCCGGCAGCGAGGACCTCACCTGGCCGGTGTTCGACGAGAACCTCGCCAGCTCGCTGTGCTACACCTCCGGCACCACCGGCCGGCCGAAGGGCGTGCTCTACTCCCATCGCAGCACGCTGATCCACGCCTACGCGCTCGGCGCCGCCGACGTGTTCGGCCTGCGCGCCACCGACCGCGTGCTCCCGGTCGTGCCGATGTTCCACGTCAACGGCTGGGGCCTGCCGTATTGCTGTCCGCTCACCGGCGCCAGCCTCGTCATGCCCGGCCGCCATCTCGACGGGCCCAGCATGCACGCCCTGCTGCAGGAGGAACGCGTCAGCTTCACCGCCGGCGTCCCCACCGTCTGGATGGGCCTGCTGCAGCACCTGCGCGCCACCGGCGGCAAGCTCGACTACCTGAAAAAGCTCGTCGTCGGCGGCTCCGCCTGCCCGCCCTCGCTCGCCGAGAGCTTCGAGCGCGAGTACGGCGTCGAGGTGATCCACGCTTGGGGCATGACCGAAACCAGCCCGCTCGGCACCGCCTTCTCCCCCGTCATCGGCTTTGAGACGCTGGATGCCACCGAGCAGAAGCGCATCAAGCTCAAGCAGGGCCGCAGCGTCGCTGGGCTCGAGATGCGCATCGTCGACGACCAGCACCAACCGCTGCCCTGGGACGGCGAGACCTTCGGCAATCTCGAGGTCCGCGGCCCCTGGGTCATCCGCCGCTACTTCGGCGCCACCACCGACGCCACCGACGAGCACGGCTGGTTCGGCACCGGCGACGTCGCCACCATCGATCCCGACGGCTATCTCGAGATCACCGACCGCACCAAGGACGTCGTCAAGTCCGGCGGCGAATGGATCAGCTCGATCCAACTCGAGAACATCGCCGTCTCCCACCCCGACATCGCCGAAGCCGCCGTCGTCGCCGCGCGGCATCCGAAATGGGACGAGCGCCCGCTGCTCGTCGTCGTCGCCAAGCCCGGCCAGACTATCGACCCGGCCAGCGTCCTCGCGCTCTACCCCGGCCAGGTCGCCAAATGGTGGATCCCGGACGAGGTCGTCGTCGTCGAGGCGTTGCCGCACACGGCCACCGGCAAGCTCAACAAGCTCGCGCTCCGCCAGCAATTCCGCGACTACGTGCTGGCCTCCATCGCCGCGGAATAGGCCTACTGCAGGTAGCCCCAGCGGGCCACCGAGGGCTCGGCCGAGGCCCAGCGCCAGCCATCCGCCTCGCGGCACAGCGACGTCGTCAGCAGGTCCCGCTCGGCGCCGTCGACGACGGTGAACGCGATCTCGCGGCACGTCGCCAGCGGCGTCCGGAACTCGCGGACCGGCGCGAGCAGGCCGTGCTCGTTGCCGTACGGGATCGTGTGCCGGATCTCCCACGCCCGCGTCTCCCCGATCGGCGCCGCCCCGGCGACGTCGGCGATCGCGTCCTGCTCGCCCCGGTGCCGCCGCCGGTCGAGGTAGTCCGACAGCGCGTTCACCCCCGACCGGACCGCGATCCCGACCGCGATGCCCACCGCCGGGTTGACCGAGCCCGACCCGGCGCCCGCCGCCGCCACCACGCCCGCGATGTCGCCCGCCGATCGGCAGCCGGCCACCCCTAACGCCGCCAGCAATCCCGCGACCGCGAGCCTCACTGCAAGCCGCTCCACCGCCGGGTCGTCGGCTCGGCCGTCGCCCAGCGCCAGGTCTGGCCGTCCGAGCAGATCGTCGCCGTATAGAACGCCCGCGACAGCGCCGCCTTCGTCGCCGTGTCGCGCGACAGCGCGGCCTTCGTCGCCGTGTCGTGCGACAGCGCGGCCTTCGTCGCCGTGTCGCGCGACAGCGCGGCCTTCGTCACAGTGTCGACCGAGAACACGATCTCCTTGCAGCGGAAATCCATCGCCCCGAACTCGCGGCTGACCGTCACCTGGCCTTGCTCGTCAGCCTCGATCGGGATGTCGTGGCTGACCGACCACGCCGCCACGCCGTTCACCGCGAGCGACCCCGCCGTCGCCGCGATCCGGTCCTGCTCATAGCGATGCACCCGGCGCTCGGCGTAGCGCAGCCCCTCCCGCGCCAACGAGTCCACGCCCAGGCCCAGGGCGGCGGCCACGGTCGCGTTCTTGGTGATCGCCGCCCCGGTCGCAGCGCCAGCCACGCCCGAAAGCGCGATCGTGCTCTCGGTCAGGACGCTGCCGCATCCGGAAACGCCGAGCAGCGAGGCTAAGGCGAGCGCGTACAGAGCGGAGTGGCAGAATCGGGTCATGCCCGATTATGCAACACCGCCTACGGCCCGCAATCTCCTATGACAGCCCCGCGATCTCCTATGACAGGATTGTGCCGAGCACGATCTGCACCGCCTCGCCCGCCCCGTCTCGCGTCGTAATGGCGCGCGTCGTGATCTGGAACCGCGGCGGCGAGCCGACGAGGATCTCCACCTCGACCGCCAGCGTATCGCCCGGCCGCACCGGCCGCTGCCATTTCAGGCTGTCGATCCGATAGCTGCCGCCGGCCAGCGCCGGATACGCCTCCCCGGCCAGCCGCATCGACACGGCCGCCGTCTGCCACCCGCTCGCGACCAACTCGCCGAACCCGGTGCCCGCCGCCGCCGCCTCGTCCAGGTGCTGCGGCTGCGGATCGAACTGCGCGGCATAGGCCACGATCCGCTCACGCGTCAGGGTGACTGCGCGCGAGATCATCGGCGGGGCAGGGGAGTCGCTCACGCCCGCGCCCCCAAACCAGGCGTTTCGAACCAGGCGCCCCGCGCGAGCGCCCATGCGTTGACCGCCCCCAGCGTCACCAACCCGGCGCCCAACGCAAGGAATACCGGCCCGGTGCGCCCCGTCCAGGCCAGCGCCGCCCCGCCCGCGCCGACCGCGACCACCGTGCGCAAGATCGCCGCCAGCAACGGCCACCGCATCCGCCCCGCCCCTTGCGAGGCGAAGTAGATCGCCGTTCCCAGCCCGAAGAACCCGTAGCAGGGCCCGACCCGGTGCAGGTAGGCGCTGCCCCAGTCGAGCACCGCCGGGTCGCTGCTGAAGATCCGCAGCCAGACCGTCGGCGCCAGCGCCGCCGCGAGCCCGATCGCCTCCGTCATCACGAACGCCAGCCCCGCGCCCGCCCACGCCACGCGCAACGCGCGCGCCGGCTGCCGCGCCCCGATATTGGTCCCCACCATCGCTACCAGCGGCGCGCCGAACCCGAATACGAGCGGAATCATCAGATATTCCAGCCGCGCCCCCGCACCGTATCCCGCGATCGCCGCCGTGCCGAAGCCGCCGACATACATCGTCGCCGCGCTGACCACGATCTGCGTCTGCACCGACACCAGCGCCGCCACCAAACCGACCCGCAAGATGTCCCACAACGCCGCCGCCCGCAGCCGAGCCCAGCGTAGCCGCACCATGCTGCGGGGCGAGCATAGGTAGGCCGCGAACACCGCCGAGCCCATCCCGTAGTAGATCAGGATCGCCACACCCCCGCCCACCACGCCCAGCCGCGGAAACGGCCCGATCCCGAAGATCAGCATCGGCGACAACGGCACCAGCAACGCCGCGCCGACGCAGATCACCACCGCCGGCACCACCATCTCGCCCGTCCCGCGGATGCAACTCGCCAGCGCGTTCATCACCCACATCAGCACCGCGCCGCCGAACACCACGTCCGAATACTGCAGCGCCGCCGACAGCGCCGCCCCCTGTCCGCCCATCAGCCGATACAGCGCCGGCCCCGCCAGCAGCCCGGCCAGCGTGGACGCGACCCCAAGCCCGCCATTGATCGCCAGCGCATGCAGCACCAGCCCGTCCGCATCGTCGCGCCGTCCCGCCCCGATCGCGCGCGCGATCGCCGACGAGATCGCCCCCCCATCGCGCCCGCGCCGATCATCTGCATCAGCATCACGCCCGGGAACACCAGCGACATCCCCGCCAGCGCATCCGTCCCCAACCGACCGACATAGGCCGTCTCGACCAGCCCGGTGGCCGACTGCGCCATCATCACGAGAATATTCGGTATCGCCAGCCGCACCAGCGTCCCGATCACGGGTCCTTCGAGCAGCCGCACCGTCCGCGCATGTCGCGGAGCAAGGACGGCCTGCGGCGCAGCGGCGATCGGCATCGTTCGCATGTGCGCCCGAACCAAGATGCTGTCCAGACCACCCCCCGCCCGTCCTGTATCCCCGCGTTCGACATCGACGCCCGCATCGGCTAGCCAACCGAGCCCACCATCGGACGGAGCCGCATGCGCACCACTCGTATCGCCGAAGGCCTGCCGCATCCGCTGGGCGCCACCTGGGACGGCGTCGGCGTCAACTTCGCGCTCTATTCGGCCAACGCCACCAAGGTCGAACTCTGCCTGTTCGACCAGGAAGGCACCACCGAGCGCGAACGCATTGAACTGCCCGAATATACCGACGAAGTCTGGCACGGCTACCTGCCCGACGCTCGACCCGGCGACACCTACGCCTACCGCGTCCACGGCCCCTGGGCGCCGGACGCCGGCCACCGATTCAACGCCTACAAGCTCCTGCTCGACCCCTACGCCCGGGGCCATGTCGGCATCCTCAAGCCCGGCCCCGAACTCTTCGCCTACCAACGCGAGACCAACGACGACCGCACCTTCGACGACCGCGACAGCGCCGCCCGGATGCCCAAATGCGTCGTCATCGACCCCGCCTTCACCTGGCTGCGCGATCGCCGCCCCGATGTCCCATGGGAAAACACCGTCCTCTACGAGACCCACGTCAAGGGTTACACCATGCGGCACCCGAGCGTGCCGAAGGAGCTGCGCGGCACCTACTCGGGCCTCGCCGTGAAGGAAGTCGTCGACTGGATCCGCGGCCTCGGCGTGACCAGCGTCGAGCTGCTGCCGATCCACTCCCTCGTCGACGAGGGTTTCCTCGCCGAAAAAGGCCTCAGTAACTACTGGGGCTACAACACGATCGGCTTCTTCGCCCCCGCCCAGCGCTATAGCAGCAAGCCCGCCTTCGCCCACGCCGAGTTCAAGGAGATGGTCGCCCACCTCCACGACGCCGGCCTCGAAGTCATTCTCGACGTTGTCTACAACCACACCGCCGAGGGCAACGAGCTCGGCCCCAACCTGTCCTTCCGCGGCATCGACAACGACAGCTATTACCGCCTGCTGCCCGACGACAAGCGCCGCTACATCAACGACACCGGCACCGGCAACACGCTCAACCTGTCCAATTCCCGCGTCGTCCAGATGGTCTCCGACAGCCTGCGCTACTGGGTCCAGGAGATGCACGTCGACGGCTTCCGTTTCGACCTCGGCACCATCCTGGCCCGCGAGTGGCACGGCTTCGACCAGGGCAGCGGCTTCCTCCACGTCTGCCAGCAGGACCCGGTGCTCAACGGCGTCAAGCTCATCGCCGAGCCCTGGGACCTCGGGCCCGGCGGCTACCAGGTCGGCGGTTTCCCACCGGGCTGGTCGGAATGGAACGACCGCTACCGCGACGACATCCGCGCCTTCTGGGTCGGCGACAGCGGCAAGACGCCGGCGCTCGCCGCCCGCCTCTGCGCCTCCGCCGACGTCTTCAACAAGCGCGGCCGCAAGCCCTGGGCGACCGTGAACTTCGTCACCGCCCATGACGGCTTCACCCTGCGCGACGTCGTCAGCTACAACGACAAGCACAACGACGCCAACGGCGAGAACAACCGCGACGGCAACAACCACAACTACAGTTGGAATCACGGCGCCGAAGGCGAAACCGACGACGCAGCGATCATGGCCGTCCGCCAACGCCAGATGCGCAACCTCCTCGCCACGATGCTCCTGTCCCAAGGCACCCCGATGCTCGTCGCCGGCGACGAGTTCGGCCGCACCCAGCACGGCAACAACAACGCCTACTGCCAGGACAACGAAATCTCTTGGCTCGACTGGACCATCCCCGACTGGGGCCTCGAACAGGCCAACCTCGTCCGCCAACTCACCCGCATCCGCCAGCAATACCCGATCCTGCACCGCAGCCGCTTCTTCACCGGCCAAGAGCTGCCCACCCTGCGCGGCGTCAAGGACGTCACCTGGATCCGCTCCAACGGCACCGAAATGGCCCTCTCGGACTGGAGCGACGGCCAAAACAAATTCCTCGGCATGCTGATCGACGGCCGCGCCCAGCCCACCGGCATCAAGCAGACCGGCAGCGACGTGACGGTCCTGACCGTGCTCAACGCCGACCACCGCGCGATCCGCTTCACGCTCCCCGAATGCACCAACGGCAAGGGCTGGGAACTCGTCCTCGACACCACGATCGGCGCCATCGACACCGGCCTGGTGTTCGACATCGGCGACACCTTCGAGAGCACCAGCCGCTCCCTCCAACTCTTCGCCCTCAGATCCTGAAATGTTCCATCGCATCCGGAATGCGAGCTCCCACGGAGCCAGAGGCACGGACGGATCTCAGTCCGACGTGCGGAACAGGGAGGCAAGCCCCGCGAGTCAAAACCCAGGAGCTTTGGCATTAGCGCCCAACCGAGCAAATGAGTGAAGTCAAATTGCTCAACGAGGTTCAGGCGCAACCTGCTGGCGGAGTGTCGCGCCATATTCGACGACGGTCGCGTCCGACTTCCGAAGCTCGACCTGGATCGGGTTAAAAAAGGGCGATTTCGTGCCGCTCGCCCGAACCAGCCACGTATTGCCACGGTCTTCCACCAAGAACGGCGGTATGGCATCGTTTTCGGGAAACCGTTGAGTAGCCGATATGACTCGCTCCGCGTAGGCGATTGCTTCTGCGGACGTGTTCAATGGCATCCGAACTTCGTCACCCCTGATCGTAAAGTCGAACAACCAATCCCGCAAGATCCACGCGTTTTCGTCGGTCAGCATCGATGGATCCACAGTCGGTTTAGACTCATCAGCCATGGAGAAACCCCGCAATAGGAGCGTAACCAAAACAACAGACTTGATTTGGATGAAAGTCACTTGATCTCGCCAAGTCGCGACAGCAGGCGCACGGTACCCAGCAGGTCGCCGGGCGGAACATCGACAAATTGCATGATCTTGCCGGGAAGAGCGTAGACAAGTTGGACGGCTAACGGCGGGAGCGGAACGAAGGGCGTCAGATCTACATTTCTGATGCGGGGGTTTGAGCAGATCACGTGACCACCAAGGTTCGCTAAAACAAGCACCTAAAACTGTTTTCGCCGAAACTCACTGCCATCGAAATCATCGAAGCCGTTCTTCTCCAGACTGGTTTTGATCTCGACAATGACTGCGGCTCCGCTCGGAGGCTTTCCGATGAAATCGGCATCATATGACCAGATATCACCGTCGGGATTCGGTGCCGACAGACGGATGTTCTCCTCCACCTTGTTCCCATGCGCGCGAAATGCTTCCACGACCGCAGCTTGCACTTCCTGATGAAAGTCCACCTCGGTCATACCGGGTCGTAATAGCGGAGCGATCGTCTGCCGGAATGCGGCGTGCAACATTCGCTGTGATGCGAGACCTTGGTTTGGAAGCACCCTGAAGAGATACCGAGGGTAATTGAACTGCAACGCTTTTCCCCTGTCGTCAGTAGATGCCGATTTTTATTTGCAAATTACGGGACGTGCCTAACAGGATGCGGAAAAAGTGTTCCAACGTCCCTCAATCATCCCCTCATTTCGGCAACGGCGAAAATTCCGTTGAACTCGTTTGCCTGTGACACGGCTTTTGCAAACCGCTCGATGAGCGGGAGAAGCCTGTGTTCGGGCATGTTCGGGATCAGTTC
>JAABUX010002867.1_pt1 | contig 23647 bp, 29 predicted proteins | sample 5561851 | NCBI WGS metagenome assembly JAABUX01 (sample SAMN10711883, study PRJNA513361) | rock metagenome | isolation source: Antarctica rocks | place: Antarctica: Victoria Land, Richard Nunatak red sandstone | collected 2016-01-03 | reverse complement strand
TCCACGGCGCGGACATCGAACACGGCGACGTCACGGATCTCACCGACGCCGGGATCGCCATCCTGTCGTTCTCCGATCCAGATGGCGTCCATCTCGAACTGACCGCGCCGCTCGGCTGACCCAGGCAGGAGTGAGCAACACCCGTCGGCCGGCTCGATGCCCACGTAGGGGTGCTGGCGACTGGGTGATCGCTCGACCAGAAGTGTGTCGAATCCGCAAGTCAGCTCCACCCGCTCGGCGGCCTTTGTCGCCGCGAGTAGCCTGCCTTCGACGTACGAAGCGGCACTTGACCCCGCCTCGTGACGGATGGGAGCCGCCTCGGGGAGGCCGCCCTGCCTGCGATCGAAATCTGTTTTGGCGCTCGGATGGCGGACAGCCGTTCGGCGAGCTCGCTGGAGGTGCCGATCACTCCGCCCCCGCCGGATCGAGCGGCCAGGTCAATGTCCTGAGTCCGCCGCGGACAGGCCCGAGGATCCGACGCTACGCCGCAGGCAGTTCCCAGATTCCGACCGGCCCGCGAGCAGGCCACCGCGGACTGAAAACGCATTCCCGGGCGCGCCAGGACCGCCTCGGCGACCGCTCGGCGGCCCACCCGGTCGCGGCCACGCAGATTGTCAAGCTCACAGCGTCACTTCCCACGGTCGGCGGCATCTGCGACGCTGACGCCGCCCGCGACGCGTCTTCCCGGCACAACGGCGGGTTGCGGCTACAAACATGAGGTAGGTGGTTTGCGATGGACGGGCGGCTTTCCTCGACGCCGCTGCTGGCCTACGTCTTCTGGCACTGGCCATCCGCCGAGGTTGCCGCTTCGAATTACGAGGCTGACCTGTTGCGCTTCCACTCCTCGCTGGCGTCGCGACCACCGGCCGGTCTGGTTCGTTCCGACACGTTCGGGGTGAGCGGAGCTCCGTGGCTTCCCGAACGTCGCGAGAGCTACGAGGACTGGTACCTGCTGCGCGATTGGGCGGCTCTCGGTCAGCTCAACCAGGATGCCGTCGCGCATGATCATGCCGAGAACCATGATCGGGTCGCGGCTGAGGCGCAGGCAGGTGCGGGTGCGCTTTACGGCCTGCGCGCCGGTGAGGATGCACCAGGCACGGCGGTTGCGACCTGGTTCGCCAAGCCGCCGGGCTGGAGCTACGCCGAGCTCGACGGCGCCTTGCAAGAAGTGCTGAACGAGGGCTTCTCGCTGTGGCGACGCCAGATGGTGCTCGGGCCAGCCCCGGAGTTCTGCCTGCGCGGGAGCGACGCGCCGACCCTTCGCGTACCTCTGCAGGGCTTACCCATCGCGTGCCGGGCGCTTCGTTAGAACTTGCGCCACGGCAGCCGCATCATTGATGCAGGTTTCCGCTCCACAGGCATCGGGGACACGCAAACATGGACGACGTGCGCGGCGAGCAGGATCCGGTCGGTCAGCAGCGCGGCCGCGGGCAGCGTCATCAAACGATCAACACCGACTTGCCGATGACGGCGCGGCGGACCATCGCCTCGTGCGCCTCGGCCGCCCGGGCCAAGGGCGCGCGCTGCCCGATGATCGGCCGCACCCGTCCGGCAGCGAGCAGGTCCAGGCCCGAACGAATGTGGCGCCGCCAGGCCGGCTCGGCGATCTGTACCCCGACGCCAATAGTGGTGATTCCTCGCTCGGGTGTGAGGGATGCGAACTCACCGCTCGCGGCGCCGTGGCCGTAGAACGTCCCACCGTCGGCCGTCAGCCCGAGAGCGGCCCGGCCGATCTCGCCGCCGGATCCAGACCGGGCGGGATCTGCGCAGCCTCGTCGGCGGCGACCACGACCCGTTCGGCGTAGCCGCCCTCATTGCCGGTTCGAGCGACGACCCGAGTCCCCACCCGCTGCGGATCAACCACGTCACCGACGGCGCGGATCGTGCCCGCCACTCCGGTCCCGGGCACCCAGGGCGGTCGCATCGGAAAGAAGTCCTGACCCCAACCGGCGCGCAGCTGAGTGTCAATAAAGAGACGGGCGGTGGTAGGAGGAACACGGCCGGCGCATGGCGAAGGAGTACCCATGGCAATCTCGCGCAGAGCCCTGCTGCTCAGTTCGGTCGCGGCCGCCGCCGCGGTGACCGCGACCGTAGGTGTCCCCCTCGCCTCTGCCTCCGCGAAGAGCTTCAATCCGGTCGTGGAGGCGCAGAACTACAGCAAGCTGACCGAGCGGCAGGCGATCTACCTGACGCCGCAGTATCAGGCGCTGCTGCGCGAGGTGAGCACCCAGAACACCGCGGCCGCGGTCGCGATGCAGGCAGCCGACCCCGGCCGCACCTTCGCCGACGACCTGTGCTGGAACGGGAACGACGGCTGTGCCGGGGACGTGCGGCTTTACGACTGGCAGGCCAAGGGCTACGGCATTGTCACGCCGGTGCTGTTCACGGCGCGCAGCGGGGCGACGCTGTCCGGGCATGTGTGGGCGACCAAGGCCGGCCCGGCCAAACGTCCAGGCATCGTCATTACCAACGGCTCCGTGCAGGCTGATGAACAGCTCTACTGGTTCGCGGCCCAGGCACTGGCCAAGGCCGGCTACGTCGTCATGACCTTCGACCCGCAGGGCCAGGGCCAGTCCGATACACCCGGCGCCGGTGTCGACCGGCAGGAGGGAGTGCCGGCGCAGAAGGACGGCCGCCCGTTCTACGACGGCACCGAGGACGCGGTGAACTTCTTTCTGTCCAGCAAAGCGCACAAGTACCAGCCGGTCGCCTCCTGCAACAGCGGTACCAGTCACGTAGATGAGCAGAACGCACGTGCCGCGGCCGGGTTGGACGACTCGTACAATCCGTTCTTCTCGCTTCTCGACCCGAACCGGATCGGCCTGGCCGGTCACTCCTACGGGGCAGCGGGTGTTAGTTACATCGCGCAGACTGACCCGCGGGTGAAGGCGGTCGTGGCCTGGGACAACATTGCCGCGCCCGACCCCTCCAGTCAGGAGCTCGGCTGCGTCAACGCCAACACCCGCAGAGTGGGCAACGTGACCAAGCCCGGCCTTGGTCTGTCGGCCGACTACTTCATCCCGCCGGTGCCGAACAAGTCATTGCCTGACCCCAAAGCGAAATCGACCGAGTCTGTCGCCTACAACAAGGCCGGCGTCGACAGCGGCGAGATCATCATCCGCGGCGGGTCGCACTATGATTTCGACTGGATTCCGAGCCCCGGCTTCGGTGCCTCGTTACGCGGTGCGGACGAAATCGCCTGGTACACAACCGCTTGGTTCGACAAGTACGTCAAAGGGGACCGCACCGCCGACGCCCGGTTGCTGACAAACCGCTGGCGGCACGACGGTTCCGAGGCCTCCGTCGACCCGAACCACGACGGCAACCTGATGTCGTTCTACTACGACTCGCGGCTGGGCATCCGGGTTGCCGGCGGCCATCGCGTTGTTTGCGAGAACCTGCGCGCCGGATGCAGCGCGCTCAGCGAGCGCGACGGATACGCCGGCAGCTACGACTTCCTGTCCGTCGACACCGCCCTGGACGGCCACCAGACCCACCCCGTTCCCCCGGCGAAGGGCATCCGCGGTTAGGTGCTGGCTGGGGATGTCGCGGGGCCGGCCTTGCGCGTCACAGCATGTGGATGGCGCAGCGGATGCTAGGTGCCCGCGCGAGACGCACATCGGTGGTCAGCAACGAGGTGGCGCCCGACATTCGGCTAGGGCCACGTAGGTCGCGTCGTAGGAGCTGAGACTGTGACGCAGCGCCCACATCCCCCGTCTGCGCCAAGGGCGTAGGAGCGACTGCACGTGTGCTCAGCACCTGGCCTTGCGTTGTCGTCGCGCCGCAGCGTCGAGGACGGGGTATCGCAGAGGGCATCGTCTTGGCCCTGATCGGGGCACCCGGCACTGACCGGCATCGAGGCCGCAGGACCGGCGATGAACATCCGAGCAGTAGCGGCGGGACTGCGGCGCCCGGATGCCGCCCGCTCCGGGTGGCTCCGCTACCGGGGGCCGCAAGGTCTACCCGTGGGTTGATGTGCTGATCACCGGCGGTCGCCAGCATCAGGGGCATGAGCGAACCCGATGTGGTGACAGTCCGCGGCCTGCGAAAGGCCTACGGCGACCGACTGGTCGTGGACAACGTGGATCTCGACGTACGTGCCGGCGAGGTGGTAGGCCTCATCGGTGCCAACGGTGCCGGAAAGACCACGACGGTCGAGTGCATCCAAGGCCTGCGGCGACCGGACGCCGGCCTGCTCCGGGTGCTGGGCTTCGACCCCTGCACGCAGGCCGACCGGCTGCGGCCGCTGATCGGCAGCCAGCTGCAGGACTCGGCGCTGCCGGACCGGCTACGCGTCGGCGAGGCCGTGGATTTGTTCGCCACCAGCCGGGCCCGGGGCGTCGGCGAGCTGCTTGAGCAGTTCGGGCTTGGCGAGCGGCGGCGGTCCGCGTTCGCCTCGCTCAGCGGCGGGGAGCGGCAGCGGCTGTTCCTCGTGCTCGCGTTGTTGAATCGGCCTCGGCTGGTGATCCTCGACGAGTTGACCCAGGGCCTCGACCCGGCCGCACGGCGCACGGTTTGGGCTGCGGTGGCGCAGCTTTCGGCCGCCGGCACGACCGTGCTGCTGGTCACCCATGAGCTGGACGAGGCGGAGGCGCTGTGCGGACGGGTCGTCGTGATGCGCGCGGGCCGGGTGCTGGACATGGGGGCGCCGGCCGCCTTGGTGGACCGGTACGCGGGCTGGGCCACCGTCCGCTTCGGCCTATCCCCCGCTGCCACGGGTACGGATCGGCTGCTGGCCGAGCTTCGCTGTCTGCCTGGCGTGCAACGGGTTGAGCGGGTCGGCGAGCGCGTCTGGGTGCACGGCGAGCGGCGGATCATCGCGCACGTCGGCGCCGCGCTGGTGCGCTCGGGGCCGCCGCCTGACAACCTTCGGGTCGAGATGCCGAACCTGGAGGACGCCCTGCTCGGCCTGCTCGATGGCGGCCCAGTGGCCCGTACCAAGGAGATGGACCTAGCGGCGCAAAGCCGACTGATCGGAGCGAACCGATGAACACCGCCATTGCCCGCCTCGTACGCGCCGAACTCACACTGATGACCCGCGATCCGATGGTGTTGACCTTCGTGTTCGTGTTCCCGGTCGTGACCATGCTGATCATCGGGGGCTCGTTCGGGACCAAGCCCGACCCTGCGTTCTCGGGCACAAATCCAACGCATTGGTACGTGGCGTCTTACCTCACCGTTGTCATCGCAGCGACGGGTCTGATCATGGTTCCGGTGCATCTAGCTTCCTATCGCGAGCGTGGGGTTTTGCGCCGGTTTGCCGCGGCTGGGTTTCCGCGGTGGTCGTTCGCTGCCGCGCAACTGGTCGTCGGTTTGGTGACGACTCTCATCGGTTCGGTGCTACTGCTGGTGGTGGCCGCGCCGGTGTACGGAATACCGTCGCTGCATGAGGCCTGGCGGGTCGTGGCTGCCCTGGTGCTTGGGGCAGTGGGGTTCGTGAGCGGCGGCGTGCTACTCGGCTCGGTGCTGCCCTCGGCGCGGGCCGCGCAAGCCGTCGGGCTGATGCTGTTCTTCCCCTCGTTCCTGCTCGGCGCCGGCGGCCCTCCCCCGCATGTCATGGGGCCGGCGCTGCGCCACATCGCGGGCGTGCTGCCGCTGACCCTGGTCACCAACGCGGCGCGTGATCCGTGGCTGGGGTTGGGGTCGGCCACCGGCTCGCTGCTGGTCGTGGCAGCCCTTGCGGTTCTCGCGACGGTGGCGGCTGCCCGCCGGACCGTGCTGTGAGCCGGGCCGTTTCGTGACCAGCCCGGCCGGTACACGTGAGTTCCTGCCCGGCCGGGCGAGCTGGCTGGCGCTGGGCGCCTTCACGTTGTTCACGCTCATCGGCTTTGCGATCCGACTGCCCGGCAACGCCCCGATCGCCCTCATCGGCGCCGTAGTGGCGATCGGCGCTGCGGCCTTCCTGCTGCGGTGCCGGCAACGCGTGGTACTGGCCTACGCGGCGCTGGCGACCGTAGGGGTCGCCATGTTGGGCAACGGCGCCGCCAGCAACGTCGGCTGGTTCGCGGTGGCGGTGCTCGGCATGTGGTGTGTGCTGGCCGGAACCCGGCGCGACGGCCTGCTGTTCTGGGGGGGCGCGCTGGTGCTTTTCGGGATCGAATGGGTGTTCGTGGAGCTCGATGCGGGTTGGGGCGCCTGGATGGCCGGGGTCAGCTTCGCCGCCCTCGGCGCCCTGCTGCGGCGCCACGAGGTCGGGCTCGCCATTGAACTACGGGCCGCGCAGGCCGGCCTAGCCGAGCGGACCAGGGCCGAGGAACGGGGCCGCATCGCCCACGAACTGCACGACATCGTCGCGCACAGCCTGACCGTCTCCCTGCTGCACGTCGCCGGTGCCCGGCTGGCGATCGAGCACGACCCGGCCGACGCCGCCCGGTCCCTGGCCGAGGCTGAGCGGCTCACCAGGGCAAGCCTGGACGAGATTCGCGGCGCCGTGGGAATGCTGCGGGCCGACGGTGACCGTACCGGCGCCACCGCGCCGCTGCCGGGGTTGGCCCAATTGCCGGCGCTGATCGACCGGTTCCGGTCGGCGGGCGCCGAGATCACGTTCAGTGCCGATGGAGAGGCCGACGGGCTGCCGGCGACTACCGGGTTGGCCGTCTACCGGATCGCTGCGGAGGCACTGACGAACGCCGCCAAGCACTCCCCCGGCGCACCGATCAGTGTCGAGCTGCGCATCGCCGAGACCGCCGTGGAGCTGGCCGTTGACAACCGCTCGGGGCCGGGTGCCGGCTCTGGGCTGGACGCCGGATCTAGGCTTGGCGCCAGCTCGGGGCTGGGGGTGCTCAGCATGCGCGAGCGGGCCGAGTCGCTGGGGGGCACCTGCCGGGCGGGGCCGGGCGGCCACGGCTGGTTGGTCCAGGCCGCGATCCCGCTGCCCGCTGGGCGGCTGCGGGAACCGGCGACGTGATCCGGGTCCTGCTCGTCGACGATCAGGAGTTGGTGCGAGCCGGATTGCGCGGCATCCTGCGCGAAACCTTCGGGTTCGACGTCGTCGGCGAGTGTGCCGACGGGAGCGAGGTCGCCGCCGCGGTCGACTCGCTTCACCCGGACGTGGTGCTCATGGATGTACGGATGCCGGTCCTCGACGGCGTCGCGGCCACTCGACAGCTCACGGCCCGGGAGACGGGCCCGCCAGTGCTGGCCCTCACCACCTTCGACGACGACGAGGTGCTGGCTGCCATGCTGCGCGCCGGGGCGGCTGGCTTCGTGCTCAAGGGCGTGCCGGCCGAGGACTTGCAGCGGGCCGTACGCGTCGTAGCCGGTGGCGGCGCCTGGCTCGACCCGGCCGTAACCGGGCGGGTGCTGGCCACCTACCGCTCGGCGGCGCCCGTCGGTGCCAAACGGTCCGCGAGACTGGACACCCTGACCGGGCGCGAACGCGATGTGCTCGCGCGGATCGGCCGGGGGCAGACCAACGCCGAGATCGCGCACGAGTTGTTTATCGGGGAGGGAACCGTCAAGACCCATGTCAATCATCTGTTCGCCAAGCTGGCGTTGCGAGATCGGGCGGCTGCCGTCGTAATCGCCTTCGACCATCAACTTGTCACGCCCACCGCGGATCAGCCTGCTGGATATCGCTCCGAAGCGTAAGCCGGACCGCGGGGCCTATGGCCCCTACCAGACTGCTGAGGGGACCCTCCGGGTCGCTTCGGCGGTATCGATCTGGCATAGCCAACGCCATGCCGGACCCACCGGATTAGCTCCACGTCGGTCGCGCGTGCGTCGAGGTCGACTCGTAGCCAGCCGTCCATCTCGCGTCCGCGCATCACGAACCGGCTCGCCTGGGGGTCGCCGACCAAGGTTTCGGTCTGAGCCGGCTCGATCCGGAGCAAGAGGCCGCCTTGGCCGCTCACGCTGACTGCCATATGGCCTGCGACCATGAAAGCAAGGCCGCCGAACATGCGCTTCTCGGTGACATCAGGCTCGGCGGCGAGAATCTCGCGCAGCCGATCAGCTAGGTCGACGTCGTAGGCCACAACCGCAGTATCCCAGTCCAGCGCCCGCTACCGGATTCATGATTGGGATGTTGAACTGTTGCCTTCGGAAGACTGCTGCCGACGCCTGACCGACCCAACCTGCCCTCTCCCGGCTACCTCAATCGGCTTCCACGAGACCGGACGTCAGGAAGGGCAGTCGACCGCCACGTCGAGGGCACAGCAGATCTCCCCCATCCGAGTGTCGGCCAATCGGCCAAGCCGGTTGACAAGTACTGCGACCGAGACGCTTTCGACCGAGTCCAAGTTGACCGCCGAACGCTGGGGGACCGGATCTTCCCCGGGTTCGAGAAGCACCTCGCTGGCGAGCCCTCGGATGGTTGTCGTGCACGGCGCGACGAGTGCCCGTCGATGCCGCGGGATCACCGCGTCGCGGGATAGGACGACAACCGGGCGTCGTCCGATCTCGGCCATCTCGCACCACCACACCTCCCCGCGAGCCGGTAGCGCGCTCACGAGGCGGCCGCTGCCTGCCGCCACGACGCGAGGTCGCCCCACTCGTCCGGTTCGTCGGCCGGGTGCTGGTCGTAGGCGGCGTAGCTCGCGTCCACCTCGGCGGATCGGTGGCGAGCGAGCAGCGCACGAAGCGCCTCGTCGATCAAGGCGGCGTCGGTGGCCCCCGAACGCATGCTCCGCGCACCGTCGAGAAGCTCCGCGTCCACGGTCGTGCTCAAACGTGTGCGGTTCATCCCATCAGTATGCCATGCTGCCCGTGGGACGCTCGGTAGGAGATCCGCCCGCGGGAACTCGACCTTTGCGGGCCACGGGTCCAGTCGCGAGCACCGCGCAGCAGGCAAACTCCGGCTATTGCTTGGGTCACGGGCACCGTGCGGTCTAGCGTCGCAGGCGTCGAGGCCCGACGGACGGGTCAATGGTGACGGCCGGGAGGAGTCGGTGGCGTCGCTTCGGTTACGTGCGGCGTCTTTCGTGACGCCAACGAGGTAGCCTGCTGCATGCCGACAGTTGGCGTCGGCACTATCGCAGCGCTTACGCCGATGCATTTGATAGCGCCGCCGAACACGTAGCGGAACAGCAGCACGCAGATCACCGGTTGAACAAACGAGAACACGATGTAGGTCGGCCTGCGCAGGGTCTTGCGCAGCTGGCGGGCAGCCATGACCTGACTGTCGCGCAGGGTCTGGCAGGGTGAGGCGTTGCCGCTCGGGCAGCGCGACGGCGGGGGTGGTCATGCGTTCTCCCGGGTGGGTTGGTCGGCATCGTGATGCGCTGGACGCCCGGTCAGTCGTAGGAACACGTCGTCGAGGCTCGGCTGCTGCAGTTCGATCGCCGCAATCCGCATCTGCCGCGTGTCGAGCCGGCCGAATGCTTCGGCGGACACGCCGGGATCGCTGACCGCCAGGCGGATCTCGCCGGCGGATGTGTCGATCAGTGGCGCGTCAGTGGCGGCAGGGTCGGCGAGCAGCGCCCCGGCGTTTTCGGCGTCGCCGGGGTCGGCCAGCCGCACGGCGAGCACCATTGTTCCGATCGTCGCCTTCAGCTGCGCCGCAGTGCCTTGGGCGGTGATCCGGCCGTGGTCGACGACCGCGATGCGCTGGGCTAGGTGGTCGGCTTCCGCCAGGTACTGGGTGGTCAGCAATACGGTGGTGCCCACGCGGCACAGCTCGTCGACGATGTCCCAGAGCTCCTGGCATGAGCGGGAATCCAGGCCGGTGGAGGCTCATCGAGCAGCAGGACCGGCGGCCGCCCCGCGAGGCTCGCACCCAGGTCGAGCCGCCTGCGCATGCCGCCGGAGTAGGTCGCCACCCGCCGGTCGGCGGCCTGCGCAAGACCGAACCGCTCGAGCACCTCATCCGCACGACGGCGCGCCTCGGCAGCCGGCAGGCGGTAGAGCCGCCCGACCATCTCCACGTTCTCGCGCCCGGTCAGCTCCGCGTCGACCGCCGCGAACTGGCCCGCAAGCCCGATGCGTCGCCTGACGGCGAGTGGCTCGGCGATGACATCAAGGCCGAAAACGCGGGCGCGGCCGCCGTCCGGCGCTAACAGTGTCGCCAAGATCCGCACGAGCGTGGTCTTGCCGGCGCCAGTGGGGCCGAGCAGTCCGAACACGGTGCCGGCCTCGACCTGCAGCCCACCGGTGGCATCTGCGATGGTGTCGCGGTCGGCCGCTGGATCGCCGTAAGAGATGATCACGCCAGTCCTGGTGGGGGAGCTGGCGGTCTCGTGCCGTCCGGTTGGTAGGTTGGATCACGCGAGCCAAGCAAAAAAGGGAGATGCAGCGCATGGATGGGACATTGAGCACCGGGGACCTGGAGCAGTTCCGGAAGGCCCTTTTCGCGAACCCGGCCTACCGGCTCGCCCAGAATGCGGTGACGCGGGTGGCCGTCGACGACGTCGCCATCAACCGGGAAATCCTCAACAACACCAGCCATTCGCTGTCGACCCACCTAGACGACTGGAAGGTCACCAATCAGGAATCCAGCGGCCGGTGCTGGCTGTTCGCCGGGCTCAACCTGCTGCGCGTCGGCGCCATGAACAAGATGGGGCTCAAAGACTTCGAGTTCTCCCAGAACTACGCCATGTTCTGGGACAAGGTCGAGCGGGCCAATTACTTCCTGGAAGCCATTATCGAAAATGCTAACCGTGACGTTGACGACCGGACCGTCGCATTTCTCCTCGAGTCCGTCGCGGACGACGGCGGTCAGTGGAACATGTTCGTGGCCATCGTCAACAAGCACGGCCTGGTCCCGAAGGCCGTCATGCCCGAAACTCACAGTTCCGCCAAAACTGCGCGGATGAACTCGGTGCTACGAAACCTGCTGCGCCAAGGGGCAAAGTCGGTGCGCGAGGCATCCGCCAGGGGCATCGACGAGGCACGGGCCGAAAAGTCAGCGATCCTCGGTGTCATCTACCGGGTGCTCTGCATCCACCTCGGCACTCCCCCGGACAGTTTCGATTGGCAATGGACCGACAAGGACCGGGAATTCCACCGCGACGCAACGCTTACCCCGCAGGAGTTCGCGGTGAAGTACGTCGATCTGCCCATCAACGACTACACCTGCCTTGTCCACGACCCGCGCGCCTCCAGCCCGACCGGCAAGACCTTCACGGTCGAGTATCTCGGCAACGTGCTCGGTGCTCCGCCGGTCACCTACCTCAACGTCGACATCTCGGTGCTCAAAAACATTACGTCGCAAACCCTGCAGGGAGGTGAGCCGGTCTGGTTCGGGTGTGATGTCGCCAAGATGATGAGCAACGAATACGGCGTGTGGGACGCGAACCTGTACGACCTGCCATCGGTCTACGACACGGCCTTTGCCCTCGACAAGGCTGACCGCCTCGTCTACCACGAATCCCAGATGACACACGCCATGCTCTTTACCGGTGTGGACGTGGTCGACGGCGCCCCCCGCCGGTGGCGGGTGGAGAACAGTTGGGGCGCCGATAAGGGTAAGGACGGCTTCTACACGATGAACGACTCGTGGTTCGACGAGTACGTCTTTGAGATCGCGGCGAGACGCGACCTGCTTCCCGACGAGCTGCAGCATGCGCTGCGCGAGGCGCCGATCGTGTTGCCGGCCTGGGACCCCATGGGCGCCCTGGCCCGTTAGGCGTTGACCGGGCACGCTGGTGGAGGGTGAGTCTGTGGCGAGCGAATGCTGGCTCGACTCATTTCCTCGGCTCGAGACAGCGGCCAGGGGTGAACAATCCACGGACGCGGCGCTGCCCTGGTGGCATCAGCCCGTCGATAAGGCCGCCGCCGGGTTCCTTGACCGCATGTACTACGTGGTGCATAGTACGGAGAGCGTAGGAGAAGGGGAGGGACGTAGATGGCCGAGGACGAGCTGGATGGCTTGGGGCGGTTCACCGACCCGTCCGTGCTGATCATGTCGAGTCTGGCGGAAGGGCCCAAGCACGGGTATGCGATCACCAAGGACATCGAGGAGTTCGGCGGGGTATCGCTAGGTCCCGGAACCTTGTACGGGGCGTTATCCCGGTTGGAATCCCGCGGCTTGATCGAGGCCGTGGCATCGACGCAGCGACGTCAGCCCTACCGACTCACCGCCCGTGGGACGGCTGTGCTGGTGTCGCAGTTGCGCTCATTGGAATCCGTGGCCGCGGCCGGGCTGGCCCGATTGGCCATGGCATGAGGGATCCGGCAACCCATGCAGGCACTCCCCAGCCTGATGCTCCGCGGGTGGGGCGATTGGCCGCCGCGGTGGTCAGGATGTATCCGCGAGCCTGGCGGCGCCGTTACGGCGTCGAGCTGCTCGACCTGCTGGCGGCCCGCCCGCCGGGACCACGCGAGCTCGGCGACTTGCTGCTCGGCGCGCTGAGCGCGTACTGCTGCATTGATGAGACATGCGGAAGGTGGACGGCGATGACGAGTGTGCTGCGCGCTGTGGCGGTGCGGACCTTCGTGGCATGGGTGGGTTTCTGCCTGGTCGTGGTCGGGTTGGTGAAGGCCACCGAGGATCCGGTGTTTACCAGTGCGGCGCAGGCACACCTCGGGCTGGGCGTGGGTTACGACCTGATCGAGGCGGCCGCGGTGATCGCGGGACTGGCCGTGCTCACCGGTGGCCTGCCACTCGCCACCCGGGCCATCCGTGACGCATGGCGGCGTCGGGACCGGGTCGTGCTGGGCCTGGTGGCCATAGTGGTGCTCGCGGTCGCCGTGGTGGTGGCCTACCCCCTTGCCGTACTTCGGGTGCATCACTTCACCGGCGCGGGGTCGCACGACGCGGCGAACGTAGGGCTGTTCACGGGGTGGCTGGTGCTTGGTGCGCTGGGAGTTAGCGCCACGCTGCTGGCGATCCGGGCCGCGGTCGCGCGCAGTGAACTTCCGGTGCGATTGCTGCGCCTGGCCGGGTGGGCAGCCACAGTAGCCGCCGCGTCGATCACCGCAGGGGTAGCCGGGTTCGTCATCTACGGCCTGGTGTTGTACACCCAGGAACCTGGGCTGTTCTCCTCCGACAACGGCCTGCTGTCGACCCCGCTGCCCCTTACCTACCTGCCGACCCTCGCTGTCGGGCTGCTGGTCGCCGTGACCGCGGACCAGGCAGCCTGGCGCGGCGTACGCAGCTTGCGCGCTGGCAATGGTGCCGGTTGAACTGCCACGGCGGTTGAACGGCCCCAGCGGACAACGGCAATAGCGTGAGCTCAGTGGGCGATGACGACTGCCGCGCGAACCGCACGCGGGTCGTCGATGAGCCGAACCATGGCCAGGGCGAGATCGGCGCGGGAGATCGTTCCGGCCCGGGAGAGGTGATCGTCGAACGAGGTGCGATAGCGATTGGTCCCGGGCTTGTTGGTCAACCGGGGCGGTCTCAACACGGTCCATTCCGCGGGGCTGTCACGCAGCAGTTGCTCCATCCGCGCCATATCGGCATATGCCTCGCCGAAAAAACGGCGCACTATCGGGAACATGAGGTTTCGCTCGAGAAAACTGACTTGCTCGACCGGGCTCACCGGAAGGGCGCTAACGCCGATGAAGCGCGAAACCTGAGCCCACCCCATGGCCTGCAAGATATTCGCCACCCCAGTTGAATAGAGCCGGGTCGGGTGGTTGCCGCCGGGTGCGCCGATCGTGCAGGCAACAGCGTCCGCGCCATGGATGACTCCCTCCAAGGAAGCGGGCTCCAGCACGTCGGCGTTGGCCGCACGAAAGTGCGGGCGCCGAATATCCAGCTTCGTCGAGTCGCGAGCCGTTGCGGTCACATCGTGACCAGCCTCGAGGGCAGCCTCGATCAGCGCTCGGCCGGTTCCACCTGCCCCGCCAATAATGGTGAGCTTCATGGTTCCTCCCTTGTAGGGTGGGCGTTCACTAACCAACGCAGGTTAGTGGGTGTTCACCCACCTCGTCGAGGCAGGCTTCATGACATCTCGGGAACGCATCCTCGATGGTGCTGCCTTCGTCATGCGCGACCGCGGCTTGGCCAGGGCCACGACCAAGGAGATCGCGCGCGCGGCCGGGGTGTCGGAGGCTTTGCTGTACAAGGTCTTCCAGGACAAGACCGACATATTCCTCGCCGTATTCTCCGAACGGCTTCCTCGGGTGGGAGTGCTCAGCGAGGGGCTCGCCACCGGGGCGGGGCGCGGATCGCTGAAGTCGAATCTTCGCCAGCTCGTCGCCGAATTGCTCTCGTTCTACCTGGAGTCATTCCCGATTGCCGCCTCGGTGTTCTCCGATCCTGACCTGCTCGAGCGTCACCGCGAAACGCTACGAGAGCGGGATGCCGGCCCGGCCCGAATGGTGCAAGGCGTTGCCGCCTACCTGCGCGCTGAACAAACCGAGGGACGCATCGGCTCATCGGTACGTCCCGCGGTCGTTGCCGAGCTGCTAGTTGGCGCTTGCCTGCACCGGGCGTTCCTGCTCAGCTTTCAGCAACAGAAGCCCGCCGCGACGACGGTTCGCCGCTTCGCCGCCGACATCGCCAGCACCCTCACACCGATCCTGCTCTAGTCGGCCAGATCAGCCGGCAACGAAGTGCGGGTTGAAGATGAGGCCGAGCACGGACCCCTGCGGCGTGCGGATACTGGCGGTGATGATCCCCTCGCCGACGTCGTTGACCGGAGCGTGCTCGGTCGCCCCGCCCGCGATGGCGTCGTGGACCGCTGCGGCGACATCATCAACACCCCAGTAGGTCAAGGCGCCATCGGACGGGTCCGCGTCGGGAAGGAGCCCGAGCTCGTAGCCGCCGACGGAGTATCCGACGTAGAACGGTTGATCAAAGTAGGGGGCAACGCCCAGGGTTGCTGTCCACCATGCCTTGGTCGCGTCGAGGTCGAGTGCCGGATAGATGACGGTCCGCAGGCCGAGCAAGGTGAGTGTCATACCCCGAGCCAACCACGCCGAGCTGCGCCAGCCACTGCTCGTTGTCAGCGGAACGCACGACGACCTCCCGACCCCGGAACTCGCCAGGAGGCTCGCCGACAGCGCTCGCCGGGCCGCCGTGCCCGCGGCACGCCATCCCTTGACGGCCGCAATTCGATCGGAAAGCGTCCTCGTGGTGGCGACCTGGGGTGAGATGCGGCGAGCCGCACCGGAAATCGAGGCGACGGGGCGCCCGCTTCTTTATCAGCAGGGGGGTGGGCCTCGGTTATCTCGCGGCAATTGGGGTCGACGGGAGCCAGCGGGTTCACCCGATGTGTCCGCTGCTCCGCGAGGACGGGATATTCGCCTTCATCATTCCCTCGCCTAAGCAAAGGGATCTCCATCGTGACAGCCGCTTTGCGATGCATTTCAATCCGCGCAAGGCGCATGAGCGTCCGTCGGGACTCGCTTCTCAGCGGGCTGGCGGCGTCTCCTCCTCCGGAGGGTATGCGCCCGCCACCGGCGCCAACGCGGACACATGACGGTGGATCTCTTCGAGTAGATCGGTGTTCTTTTTCACCGTCTTGGTCAGTTCGGTGTTCTCACCTAACAGGAGCTTGAGGTCGTCGGTGTTGCGCTCGGTATGGACCGCGATCTCGGAGGACACGGCGTCGGCTCGCTTCGCGGCGATCAGCAGCGCGGCGGCCTGCACGCCGGCGAGCATTGACAGGAACAGGTTGAGCAGGATGTAAGGGTAAGGGTCAAAGCCATGCTTGCCGTGGCTGCCGCCCAGGTAAAAGGCCGAATTCACGATGGCCCACCCGATCATGACGAGGAAGAACCCGAACACGAAGGGCCAGGAACCCATCGTGCTCCGCATGCGGTCAGCGGCCCGTTCCCCCAGCGTGAGCTGATCGCCCGAACGCACCCCAGGGTGCTTGTGCCAATGAGTTTGCCAGCCGACTGTTTCCATGCGTCATCGTCGCCTAGCCAGACTGGTTCCCGGGGGATTCGCTGGCTGTTTCCCCGCGTGTTGACATATGATCAATATCTCTACCGGGTTGCGGTGGCCACGCTGCGCGTTGACGATGTGCGGGTGTGAAACTCGGAAACGCCGTCGCCCCCCCGCGTTGTGCTCAGCCTGCGCATCGGCCTGCTCATGTCACTCGCGATATTCGTCGGCTGCATGTTCGGGCTAGGCAGCGCTGCCACGTCGTTCGACCAGCGGGTGCGCGCCGCACATCAGTCCGATTGCACCGGCGCAGTCAAGCCGGACTGTCTCGGAACCTATCGCGCAACCATCGTCGACATCATCTCGCCCGACGACGCGACACCGACGCTGCTGCTTGGCAGCGCCTTCTTCGCGAGCAGCGACCAGCGAGACGAGTGCTTCGGCGGTGATTGCCGTTCCTACGTCAAGATCAGGCACGACAACATCGGGTCGGTGCACACAGGCGATGCGGTCAGCGTCCTTGCCGGCAGGGGACGGGTGGAGCGCATCGTCACCGCGCAGAGATCCTTCGGCACATTGGACACCGGCGTGCTGCGCGCTCTGCAACCGCTGCCCGGCCTGCTGTCGGGACTGTGGTTCGGTGCGTTCTTCGCCTGCCTGCTCGTCGGGTACGTCGTCGCTGCCGCGGACCTGCGGATCTGGACGATCCATCCGGGCCGGTGGGCAGCCGCGCTGCGCTGGTCGCGGCTGGGGGGCGCCGCGGGCTCGGTGGCCCTGGTCATCACGGTCATCGTGGCAGGTACGAACCACCTGCTCTCCTCAGCCACCGGCGGCTTCGTTCTGCTCTTCCTCGCCACACTCGCGGTCAATCGGCGTGCGCCGACGCATGCCGAGAACGTCGCCATCCGTCCTCGCCTCGTGCACGCCACCGCGGTGCGCCGAGCGTTCCGTTCGGCGTTCATCGTTCTCGGGCTGCTGCCGCTTTGGTGGGCCTCGCTGCTGGTCATCCACGCTGCTGGCGAAGGGACGTCCGGTGCTCGGCTCGTGGTGGGCCTGGTTGCCGGGGCCGTCGCCAGTGTCGCGGCGACGCTGGCAATTCGTCGGGCGCTCGTGCGGGACGAGGCCCCATCACGTGATCCGCAGGCGGGAGCCCACGAGCTGCAGCACCTGCCCGACGGATCGGTGATCTACCGCTCCAACGTCCCGCGTGTGCTCGGCATGTGCAGCTTCGGCGGCTGGCGGTGAGCGGCTTGTGGGTCGTGGCCACCAGCCACGTGACGGGAGGCGCCTTGGCATACGCGACCGACTTCGCGATCTTCGGTGCGCTCACCGGGCTCGCGGTGCGCAGCTACTGGACCGCGACCGTCCGGATCGCACGGGACAGGGTCGTGTGCAGTCGGATGTTCTTCACCCGGCACTGGCCACTGGCGGAGGCCAACGGATTCACCACCGCCCTCCATATCAGTAACAGAGGCCAATCGTCGGAGGAACTCGCTCTGCGATTGACCGGCGGCCGCACAGCCCGGTTGAGGTCGATCCGCTGGCCGGGCGTCACGCCGGTCGTCGCACAGGAGGTCGTCGCCGCGCTCGACGACGCCCTCAACACGCTCAAGCCCCGACCCGCGCCGCGCGAACCCGCGGCCCCCGACATGAACCTCGAGCACCAGGTCGGTCGCGCGTCGCAAAGACCGGTGGGTGGAGTCCGACGACGATCTCCGCGGGATCGATCACGACGCATGTGATGCGCTAGCATCAGATGCATGCGCACCACGGTCAACCTCGACGACGATGTCCTTCTCGCTGTGCAGGAGCGGGCCCGACGCGAGAAGCGCCCAGCCGGGCAGGTGTTGTCGGACCTCGCCCGTCAAGCCTTGATGGGCCAGGGTCGGCAACCACACAACCACCCCGGCGCAAGGCACCACGGCTTTGCGCCCCTTCCACGACGCGGGGCCGCCATTTCCAACGCGCTGATCGACCGACTCCGGGAAGAGGAACCAGAGTGACCCGCGCTCTACTCGACGTGAACGTGCTCCTCGCGCTACTCGACAGCGACCACGTCGATCACCGCCGGGCCCACGACTGGCTCGAGGACGACATCGAGGACGGGTGGGCCTCGTGCGCGATCACCGAGAACGGCTTCGTACGCATCATCAGCCAGCCTCGCTATCCCAGCCCGATCTCGCCTGCCGAGGCCATCGAGCTGTTGAAGCAGGCCTGCGACAACGGCCCGCATGAGTTCTGGCCCTGCGACGCCAGCCTGCTCGACGCCCGAATCGTGGATCGCTCCCGCCTACACGGTCCGCGTCAGGTCACGGACGCTTACCTCCTGGCCCTGTCCACGGCGCGCGACGGGCGCTTCGTCACCTTCGACCGCTCGCTTTCGATTTCCTCGGTAGTAGGCGCCGCCAGTCACCACGTGACGGTCCTCTAAACCACTCCTAAACCCCGTGGGCCCATCAGTAGATCGCGTACCGCTAGTCCGAGCGGGGCCGGCGCACCGTGTGCGAGATTGTCGCATGAGTCTCTCGACACGGTCTGACGGTGGCCGCCGACGGTTGCAGGTGACACTCGCGGCCCTGGCCGGCAGCCCTTTGCTTCGGGGTTGTCCGGCAGGCCACCTAGGTCAGGCTCGGCTTCCTGCCGCCGCATTCCATCGAGCGGGTCGCGCAAATCGTGCAGGGACCCCCTCGCCAAGGCATTTACGGATGGCCGGTCACCGCCTGCATGGCCACCACGGCGCATCCCGGTTATTTCATCGGGTCACGATTTCGGGCCGACGATGTTCACCAGCCAGTTGACGCCGAACTTATCGACGCACATTCCGAAGGTATCGCCCCAAGGGGCCTTGTTGAGCGGCATGGTGATGGTGGCGGCCGCCGACAACTGTTCCCAGTAGCCACGAAGCTCGGTCTCGTCCTCGCCGCTTAGCGACACCGAGTAGTTCGTTCCCGGCGTGTAGTCCATGCCGTTCGGCGTGTCCGAACCCATCAGCACCAGACCCTTTTCGGTGGTGAGCGTGGAATGCATGATCTTGTCCTGATCGGCCGGGTCTTCACTGACTTGGAACTCCGCGAACGTGCTGCGAGTCAGTTCCCCTCCGAAAACCGACTGATAGAAGTCCATGGCTTGGCGTGCTGTGTCGCGAAAACTGAGATAGGGATTGAGCTGGGTGCCCATGCAGATAGCCTCCTCGTGAGCCGGGAGGGTTGATCTGTCCCAGTCAGGCACCGTGCGAAAGGGCAGCTGGTGTACCCAAGCGGATGGCGTTGTCGTTCACCCGGATGCGGCCACTGGAGGCCGGGTCCGGCTGAATTGACCAGAACGTGAGAGCCGACCGGCTGTCACCTGAGAGTGGACCACGCGTAGCCGCGGAGATCGTCGGTGAGCTGCCCGCATTCTGGGGCCAGCGCGACATGCGTGCCCTGCACCAGCCCGTCTGGCTGCACCAGTTCGCTGCGGGCGCGGTCGTTGTCCGCGAGCACGAGAAGTTGCTGGGCTACCTCCTCGGCACGGTCACGACTCACCGGCTGGCCTACGTTCACCTCATCGCAACCCGGGAGGGTCAGCGAGGTCGCGGTATAGGGCGACTTCTCTACGACACCTTTCTCGAAGGCGCCCGCCACGAGGGAGCCATCCGGGCGCAGGCCATCACCACCATGACCAACACCGGATCGATCGCGTTCCATCAACGCCTGGGGTTCTCCGCGGAGGTTGTCCCTGACTACGCCGGCCCGCGCGAACCGCGGGTCCTGTTCGATCTCTGGCTGATCACCGACCGGCACTGATCTGCTCCCCCGCTGCTCACGTGCCTGGGTCCTCACCCGCCCCGGAGAGCGCGTTGGACCTGTCGCCACGCGGCGCGTCGAGAACCTGGCCACCCTGCTGGCGCGCGGCGGTGAACGGGGTGCGGTCAAAGATGATCCGCAGGTGGCTGATCTTGCCGTCGGTGACGGTGAGGCACTCCGCACCCGGCGCACCGTTCCCCCATGAAGGCGCGGAACGCCTCGGCGCCCTCCAGCCGGCCGGCCGGTGCCTGGCAGACGATGCCCTCGGCGATGTAGGTCATGGCCAGCTCGAAGTCCTTGCTCGTCCAGGCGCGGTAGTAGGCCAGCGCCGTGTCCAGCGCGGCAGTGCTGTGGTCGGTCATTGCGATTCCCTTCAGCGAAGTGAGGTAACCAGGTCAGGTGCCGATCGGCGCGCGGGTGCCGGGGCGAGGCGCCCACGGCCTCGGACGGCCAATGCGGTGCCAGCTCCGAGTAAGGACAGCACGGCGACGACGGCCAGCGCCGGGTGGAACCCAGCATTGAAACTCGGCGGGGTATCGCCATCGAGATGCCTACCCCAACGATGACCATCGGTGCCACCAGGTTCGCGTAGGGCTGGTGGGTGGAGGGTTAGTTGCTTCACGCAACACACGGCGTAGGATGGCTGCGTGCTCCCACTCGACTATCCGGCCCAGAACTGTTCGATCGCCCGCGCCCTGGAGATCCTGGGCGACCGGTGGACGATGCTGGTGCTGCGCAACGCCCTGGTGGGGCAGAGCCGGTTCGATGATTTCCTTCGGCTCGGAGTGGCCCGCAACGTGCTGGCCAACCGGCTGGCCCGGCTGACCGACGAGGGGCTCGTGGAGCGCCGGCCCTACCAGCAACACCCGTTGCGGCACGAGTACCTAATCACCGACAAGGGCCGCGCCGTCTGGCCAGTGCTGACCGCTTTGGTCGAATGGGGCGATCGCTATTACGCCCCCCACGGCGCGCCGCGGCTGCTGATCCACCGCGACTGCGGCGGCCAGATCGGCCAGCACCTTTCGTGCACCGCCTGCGAGGCAATGGTCGGGGACGCCGACATCGTCACCGAGCCCGGTCCGGGCGCCCGCACCGGCACCCACGTCGCCTGAACCCGCTGCCCTATGCGCGAAAGGAGCTCGTGTCATGCCGCGTGCTGTCCGATTCGATCGCTATGGCCCGGTCGAGGTGTTGCAGGTCGTCGAGGTGCAGCGCCCGACACCTGATGCCGGCGAGGTACTGGTCGAGGTCGTGAGCGCCGGGATCAACCCGGGCGAGATCGCCATCCGCGAGGGCCTGCTGCACGCCCAGTGGCCGGCGACGTTCCCTTCCGGTCAGGGCAGTGACTTCGCCGGCCGGGTGGTCGAGGTCGGCCCGGACGTGCAGGGGATTAGCGTCGGCGACGAGGTCGTCGGGTTCACCGACAGCCGGGCAGCGCAGGCCGACCTCGTGGTCGCCTCGGCCGAACATGTGGCGATCAAGCCGGCCGCCGTCGACTGGGATCAGGCCGGTGGGCTGAAGGTAGCCGGGACGACCGCCTACGCCGCGGTACGCGCCGTTGCCCCGAAAAACGGGGAGACAGTTGCGGTGAGTGGCGCCGCAGGCGGGGTGGGCTCACTGACAGTTCAACTGGTACGGCGCACCGGCGCTGACGTCATCGGCATCGCCGGCGCCTCGAACGCCAACTGGCTGCGATCAATGGGCGCCCGCCCGGTGACCTACGGCGACGGGCTTGGCGCGCGCCTCTCGGGGAGTGCCCCCCACGGCATTGACGCCTTCATCGACACGTTCGGCGGCGGCTACGTCGAGCTCGCCATCGAGCTCGGGGTGGCCCCCGGCCGGGTCGAGACGATCATCGACTTCGCGACCGCGGTCAGGCTTGGCGCGCAAGCCATTGGTGGGGCCACGGCCAGCACAGCCCCCGTACTCGCCGAACTTGTCAAGCTGATCGCCGCCGGCGAGCTGACGGTTCCCATTGCCGCGACGTATCCGCTCGCGCAGGTCCGTGAGGCCTACACCGAGCTGGCGAAGCGGCACACCCGCGGCAAGATTGTCCTGCGGATGCGCTGAGCCCCGGCGACGGCCGGCCAGCGCCAAATTTGCATGATCACGAGCATTCGGCTGACGAGAGCGCGGCTCAGGTGCACGACAGGGCGTAGTAGTCCTCGGTGGTCACCCGGGCGAATCCGATTGACGTGTAGAGGGCGAGTGCGTGCTCGTTTTCGACGGCGACCTCGAGGCCGACGCGCTGAACCCCTGCCTCGCGAAGTTGGTGACACACGCGGCGCAGCACATCTCGGCCAATGCCCCGGCCTTGCCAGGCGGGATCGATGGCGAATCCATACACGCCGCCGTCCTCTCCGCGGCGGTTTGCTCGGAGCGTGCCGATCACCGAGCCGGACATCTCCACTAGCAGGGTGCGTTCGGATTTCGACGCCAACGCCTCCAGTACCTCGGAGGGTGGCCTACCGAAGGCGGCCGTCAGCAGTCTGGAAATTTCGGGGGCGTCTGCCGCCGTCGCCGTGCGCAGTCTGATCCGCGGGTCGGTAGGGCCATCGGCGGGGGCGGTGGTCAGCACAAGTGCGTGCTCGGAATGCTCAAGCACCGCCCCGCAGCGCAGCGCGAAGCCTTTTCCCGCCGCCCCGGCCCGTGGCGTCACGAGAAGCACCCGGTCATAGCCCCGCTCGCGGCACAGGGGCAGCGCAGCATCAACCAGCCTGGTCGCGATACCGCGTCGGCGGGTGGCGGGGTCGACCATTCCGGCGAGTTCCACAGTGGGTACTGCGAACCCGTACATGCCGAGGAAGCCGAGCAGCCGGTCACCGTCCCAGAACAGGATGTCCTCGACCTGGTGGCCGGTGCGATCGCCCAGCACGCCCCACTCGAGCTTGAGCCGACCGCCGTCGACTGCTACGGTCCGCCTCTCCAGGTCAGCGAGAGCTCGCACAACACGGGGCGACAGACCGCGAGCAAAATCGAGCACGATCAACTCCACCACGAGCGTCAACCGATTTCCGCAATCTGCCCGGGACCTGCGTCAATCGGTCAACCCTCGCCGGGGCCCGAAACCCGGTATTGAGTCATCAGCGCTGTTCAGCTGTAGTGCCGTCGGAAGACCTCGCGCAGTGAGCGCGGCGAGTGTCCGGTGAGCTGCCGCACGCCGTCGCCGAGCTGGCCGATGTGGCCGGTCCGGATCGCTTCGCCGGTGCCGGTGAACAGCTCGAAGTACGTGGCGTCCGGATCGGCGGACAAAGCGGCGCGGTAGCGCTCGTAGGCGACGTCGTCGACGTCGTCTCGAACGACCTGGCGGCCACCGAACTCCTCGAGGAGAGCGACATACTGCTGCGCATCGACCAGCTCGGGGCCGGTGATCTCGTAGACGCGCCCCGCTGGGTCGCTCTCGATGAGGGCCGCGGCGGCGGAGGCCGCGCAGTCGGTCCGGGCAACGAAGGCGTGCGAGCCGTTGCCCATGTTCGTCGTCCACCGGCCGTCGTGAATGTATTTGGCGGCGATCGGCACGCGGAGCTCGGCGTACAGGGCGTTGCGCAGGATCGTGGCCGGGACACCGGTCGCGCGCAGGTCCTGCTCGCCTCGCGCGTGGGTCTTGGCAGGCGGAAAGGGATTGTCCGGCACCGGATTGCAGACCGAGGTCCACACGATGTGCTCCACGCCAGCCTCCGCGGCCGCTTCGAACGCGCTCCGATGTGCCGCGGCGGTGTCCGCCGCGCCAATGGTGCTGATGGCGAGCATGCGCCGTCCGCCGGCGAAGGCCGCCGGCAGACTGGCGGGCCGCTCGAAATCGCCGTAGCGGACGGTGGCGCCGCGCCGGGCGGCGTCGGCCAGCGCGTCCGGCGAGCGAGATACCAGGATCAGCTCGGCGGCGTCGACGCGGTCGAGCAACGCCGCCACGACGAGGCGGCCGAGCGCTCCCGACGCCCCGGTTACCACCAGACTCACGAGCGACCTCCGCACACCAACGGGCAACCACAGCGGGCGCGGTGAGGCTATCGCTGGACAGGGGGGACGGGGTGGGCATCATGCGCGATCACAGAGACCGGCTTAGTGCGCATCATCAGCCTCGCTACCGCGCGCTAGCTGCAGGTCATCCGGCCAGGATGTCGATGACGTACTCGATGCCGGCCAG
>JAABUX010002866.1_pt1 | contig 23658 bp, 16 predicted proteins | sample 5561851 | NCBI WGS metagenome assembly JAABUX01 (sample SAMN10711883, study PRJNA513361) | rock metagenome | isolation source: Antarctica rocks | place: Antarctica: Victoria Land, Richard Nunatak red sandstone | collected 2016-01-03 | reverse complement strand
ATATAGCTAAAGGAACGAGCGAGAGAGAATAAGCTCGTACTAGTAGTAGATTACCCGCTAGGGGCGGAATATTAAGAATTTCCTAGTTTTCCAAAAATTCTAGAAAATCGAGACTAGGCCCGATAAGGTATATAAGCGTATCATTTTATAGAGCTAAGTTTAGGCTTTCTAACGATATACTTTTTAAAAGAATCGGCTTAGGTTTTAACTATTATTTATTTAGAATAAGAAAATCAAATAAATTATAACTAAATCCTTAGTAGCATTTAAATAAATAATAGTTATTATTTATTTATCCTTATAAGATAGAGTTCGAATAAAAAAGCTAAGTATTTACTTCTACGGCTAATAGTAAGTCGAAATCCGTCTAACGTCCTAGTAGGCCCGGAAGGGTTTAGCGCGAGATTAGCCCTTTTCCGTCCGAACTATCTTAAAGCGTCCGAAGTAGCCTATAATTAATAGGGCTTGCTGGGATTTTTAGGCGAGATAATTGAAAATTAGCTAGACGTTTTTTAATAGAGGAGTATTAGGTTCCCCTATTAAATTAAGAAGCTCAGGCTTATTTAGGCTACCTAGATAGGTGATCTATCTAGTTTTTTCTAGCTAGGGGCTAGGGTTATCGAATTAATTAGCCTAGATCTTTTAAATCTCCTTGTTTCGAAAAGCGAGAATTTTCGAGTCGAGTTATTCCCAGCCCTAATCCTAGATGCTAGGATCTAAAAATAGATCTTAGATATATTCTTTATATAGGAAAAAAAGGTAGAAGTAATAAGGGGTAGATACCTTAACTATAAATTAAAAACGAACGCGAACGCTTTATCTCTTTAACTACTTCTTCCTTAATAATCGAGCTAGACCTTCTAGGCCTAGCCCCGGGGGTGGGAAAAGGTTTCTCCGGGTCTACTAAAAAGTAGTTATGGCCGGGGGTAGAACGGAAGAATCGCTGGCACGCGATTCCTGATTTCTAGGGGGTTTTAATCGACGCGTTCTTCGAAACCCGACCTTTCCTCCTAGGATTCATCTAATCGTACGATTTCTTAAGGTGTCTTTATATACCCGATATATCTCTAGTAATATAGGGGTAGTCTTAGCACGCTAGCCCGTCTCGATAAAGGGCTAGATTAGAAAAGAAGTAGGGAAAAGAATCTAGAATCGGGACCTCCTTTTATTCAGTAATATCCCAGACTAAATAAGGATATTTAGTCGTCTCCGAAAAGATATTTTGACGTTCTTTAGGTAGAAGTTAATATGGTTTTTAACGGAAGTAATAGTCGATTCTAGAAGGTAGAACGCTAGTCTTATAACCCTTATAAGCTAAGAAGCCGGTATCTCCTAGTACGCTAATAAACTCTATAGTATTTAATAGAGAAAAGTCGATTTACTATCTAGTTTTTAAGCCTAGATTAAAAGATTAATATTTCGTTAAATAATAAAGAGAAGAAGAAGAAGAAAGATGAAGAGACGTTTAAATAATTACTCTAGGCGCTAAGGGCGGTAAGATTAAGGCTTAGTACAGCCCGTTATTAATCCCGTATCTTAGTACGATATACGGAATATTAACGCGGTTCCTTACGCGTATTTCTTTATATATTTACTTAACGCTATATCTTAATAAGGTTAATAGATATTATAATATAGTAAGTTCTCTATAATATACTTTTAATACTAGGCTTTCTATATATATAAGAAAATTTAGGTTTATAGTATATCTTCTAGTATAAATAATTAAATTCGTATATATCTTCTTTATATACTACTAGTAAATAGAGAGTTTTTAGTAAGTACCGTTACTTTCCGTTCTAGATATATATATATAGGTCTAAAAATAGATATCTAAGTATAAATATAGTTATATAATAGTAGAGTTACTTAGTAATAGAAGGATATTCTTATATACTTATTCTACTACTACGAACTTCTGTATTATTCCTTAGAGTATATAGATAACTTAGAGTACTACTAAACTAATTATATTAAGGAGCTATACTAGAAGTACCTTAGGACGAGTTATTAGGCTAAGCTAGCTACTTTACCTCGAGAGGTATAGTAGTAAGTATATGCGAGAACTTATCTCGTTAATAACTTCGGCGATACTAAGCCGATTTAAGTAATTTTTAGATAATTAGAAAGGCCTTAATCTTAGTTTTAAAATATAGTCCTATTTATAAGATAACGTAGAGGTTTACTTTTAAGATAAAGGTTCGTGTTTTAGCGCCGGGAAGGCCTTTAAGGTTTTAAATATTAATAATCCCCGATTTTAGAAAATTAATAACTTTACCGTACTAGGCCCGATTAGGAAGATAGTAAGCGTATTTTCAAGCGCTAAGCGCGCGCTTTTCAGCGATATTAAAATTATGAAAATCGGACTAGGTTTAAAGCGTATCTAATTTAACTTATAACGCGTTACTAAAAAATAGGATATCTAGTAAAATTATAGAAGTTTACGCTTAGACGTACCGCCCTCCTACTACGTAGTTAGCCTTACTAACTTAAAGGGGCTTAGCGACTAGCTTACTAGCTAATTAATAGTACGTCTAAGGTATAAAGGTAATAAGAAGGAATAAGCCTTTTTACTACTTAGTTATACTTTTCCTATAATTTATCGGAGAAACTAGCTCTAAGTACTAAGTACTAAGTCTATTTAGCGTATATAGTTTTAATACGATTAGCCTACTATAAGACCCTAACTACGACTCTATAAATTATAATAAAATTTTAACTTAATAAACTTATTAAATTAGTTATATCTTCTATATATATAAATAGATTTCTATAATTTTAAAGTATTAGATATTATAAATAAATATATATCTTTTAACCTACTTAAATACTTATTATAAGTTATTATTACTAGTAGAGTATATTAGGAAGGTATAAGTATAAGTATAATAGATAAAGTAGTATTAAGATATATAGATTTTATAGGTAAACTTATTAAATTAGTTATATCTTCTATATATATAAACGGATTTCTATAATTTTTAAAGTATTAGATATTATAGATAAATATATATCTTTTAACCTACTTAGATATTTATTATAAGTTATAATTACTAAATAGTAGGGTATATTAATATAAATAAGGGTAAAGTAGTACTAAGATATATAGATTTTATATAGAATTAATTATATCTTCTATATATATAAATAGATTTCTATAATTATTAAAGCCTTAGATATTATAAATAAATATATATCTTTTAACCTACTTAGATATTTATTATAAGTATTAACTATTAAGTAGTATAATTATATAGCTCTAATAAAATCAGCGATTACTTTTTAATTTAGCGGGGTCGGGGTCAGCGTGTTATAGCAGGCCAATCGCATTAAAACTGCACACGCTAAATGTTTGCCAAGAGAACTTTTACACCAATTAATCGCCACAGCTGACATGGCTATGCAGTTTCCAACTTCGAATTCCTTTCAGTCTCGACTCGTATTTATCACATTCTGAATGCACCCAACACCGAGCGAACAAGATGCCACATCTTCTCGTCCGATTTCTGCGGGTACGCATTGGTTTTGAAGCGGGAAAAATGATACTACTTATGTGATGCGAGTGAGATCTGTCGCGTCTTGTGGGCTTGCGTAGTCAACTCAAGACAAAATCGAGGGTGATGGCCGTCGATGCTCTGGTCGTCCTCTATTCGCATCGCTTGTGTCATTCATTGAGTAAAGGAGTACCACCATGTCTTGACGGACGCGGCTCTTGCACAAAGCCGCAAAACGGATATTGGCATAGCAGTACGATCCTCCCGGCCTGCGCCCTGAGTTGTGGCCCGCAACTATGCGACGTGGCTATAGCCAGGTTCAATGAGTGCGGAATCCTACGATCATTAATAGCCGTATCTGGTCTCTTTCTTCAACGTGAAAAGCTATGTTATGTCCGGATTTTTTCTTCCTCTGCACCTCTACCTTTTCATTGTATTTCTCTTTTCTAAATGCACGTTGATCGTGCTACATAATATAAATTGTTCTTCAAATCGAACAGCCTCGCCTGCTTTCAAAGGTAATATTTTAGGCTATCCTCATATTCGGAACCAGCAATCGATCTCTAATTTGTCCTCGATTTAACCACGTTGATCATGAGTTGATAGCCGAACCAGAAACGGAACACAACTTTGCCGACTTCGGAAATACGACCGGCCTGAAGTTGTGTTTAGGTACAATGTCTACCACTTGGAGCGCTCTACCGCTTCTGGGAAGCTCCTTGTTCTCGTGCTTGGTATCTTCGACTGAACATTTTCCGAGGAAAGTATGTGGTCTCTCGACCGTACCCTTTGGCCTGAACACCACTAAAGCTACTGGAACGGTGCCCATTAGTACTGCAATTTGCGATGCCAATTGCGGAGATTCTGGCCTTCCGAGATTGGCAAAAGTGGGCCGCTTCTTCGGACTTCGAAAGGTCTTTTCAGCTTTTCTCCAGGGGTCAGAATGCTAGGATCTTTGATATCGTCGGCTGCATCTGCGACAACGGTAGACGGTAGGATTCGACAGCATCAGAAATCTGACAATTCTCGCTATACATACAATGGCCGATCCCACGGCGTAGGGTCCTCTGTTGGGCTTGTAGACGATGTCATCGCTCGCAATCCGCTTGCTTTGAGCTACGCATATCAGGAAAACGGCCTTCGTGCAGACGTGAAGTGTATCTATAATCTGAGCACCAAGTACGTTGTCGAAGCAGAGTCTGACACGAACATCTATCCCATCCACGGCAATCTCCCGAACAGCGGCGACTGGGGTAAAGAGTACTCCGAATTTTATGGTCACAACACCGACGCTATCGTCTCCATCGGCGTTACAGCCAACAATGCCTCCACGGAGCGGATCCTTGGGATCGCCGCCGGCGAAAGCTATGCCACACTAAACGCAACCCAATGCACCATCAACTTCTCACCAAAAACCTTCAATGTATCAGTCAGTCTCACAGACCACTCCATCAACGTCACCGAAGTATCCGACGGGATCGATTTTCCTGCCGGTCAAAACCTCACGCGCGCGCTCATCCGCCAATTCGAGCTCATCACCAATGACCAAACCAGTCTCTACGTCGCCATCCTAGGCGACTCTTTCAATTCCAGCATCGCCAGCTACAATAGCTCCGTCGCCGTCCCTCCTTCCCAGGCCGAAGCCACCCTCGCCGGCCTGACCAATTCCGTCACCGCAATGGTCGACGACCTCCTCGTAGCTTACGCCAGCGCTCAGCTAATGATCATGAACGACTCCAGCCTTGTGTATGCGGCAGTCGAGATCAACGCCTTCAGATACGGTTCGGCGTTGTACATCTATCTGACCTTCGCTATTAATATCGCGGTTATCGTATTGCTCGTTGAGGAGGCGCTAAGGACGAGGGGGTGGAGGGACTTGTTGCATTTTGATTACACGGATCCCAGGTGTCTGATCGTTGGTGCGTCGATGGGTGGGTGTGCACTTGCGCGTGTGGCCGAGGAAACGCGGATCGATCGCAGTAAAGCGTTGTACAAGTATAACGAGAGAGCTGTGGGGGATATTAGGGTGGCGTTGCATGAGAACCAGCGGGCTGTTGTTCTGGACACCTCGAGGTGTCAACAGAAAGACCTTCCTAGGATAGCAAATCGCGAGGACGATGAATTATGAATCAGTATTATAGTGTCACAGAGTATATCAGTCCATTTAGGGCTAGCGCGTCCTTGGCTTGCGGTACCTTGCCCAGGGTACTTCAGGCGACTTGTATATTCCCTCGACCATAGCTTTTATTTAAGTCCCTGACACTACTCAAGTAAGCACGTGAGGTGTAGGACTCCCACACGCGTGCGCTCCCCAAGCGGCTTCAGCCTCGTTCCCGAAAGTTGAGAACATGGCCTCGCACCCTACTAGCTGGCAACAAGTTGCACTTAGCAATGTACATATACATCACGGCGCGATGAACATGTTCAGCTGTCGTCCAATCGAGAGGCTAACGATGATCTCATGCATATTACCTTTAGCTAATTTTATCTTCGAGCCTCAATGTTTAATCACCGCTTCAATGATGCTTTCGCTGTCCCTATCCGTACTCCATATTTTCACTATTGCCAATCCGGCTTTATCTAACAGCTCCCGCCATTGCGTCTCCGATCGTTCTTTCCCACTCAGGAGCGCCATCATGTTGATGTCCATCATCGATGCAAACAGCGGAGACTTCTCATCCGGCAAGACCCAGTCGTTGATCAGCACCATAGAATGTCTGGGGTCCATTGCTGAGACCGTGTTGCGGAGGATTGACAGACAGGCGCTATCAGGCCAGTCGTGGAAGATGGAACGAAAGTAGTAAGCGCGTGCACCTATTCGGGAGCACAAGGTTTTAGCACTCAGATCAATAGTCGATTGGCGGGGAAGTCTCACCCTTCACAGGCTGCGGCGTAAAGAAGTCATATTCGATCCTCTCCATACTCTCATCCAGACGAGCGATATCGTTTATGGTCTCGGGCAGATCCTCAAGGATGAGTCTTCCAGCCATATCCGGATATCTTTTCCTGAAATCCTCGAGTTCATGCCCGCGTCCACCGCCAACATCGACCATGAGCACGGAGGCAACGTCGTTATTCACCCCTTTCCTAACCAAATTCTCTGCGGGGAAATTGTCATACCAGGCCTTCCGTCCCCTTCGCTGCCCCTCCATGAATGAATTGAAGGCCTCCAAGCGTTCCGGTCGCTGGTTCAAGAACTGGAACAAGCCCAAATCAGTGTCGAACGCGCTTTCGAAGGGTCCACGAGGAGCCGGCCCGTCGCCTGGGTTCTTGTATGCGGTATCTTTGAGGAATTGAGGGAGTCGAGCAAGTGAGAAGGCTGATTCATCGAATCTGAATGCGTGTCAGCTGAGCTTGCGGGCAGGCTAGGACTACAAGGTGAACGAACAAATGTTTGGTACACCCGGCCAGTGGCGGCGATATCCACGCCTCGGACACTGGGGTGGATACATAATGCTCTTTGCCGATTTCTCCCACAATCCCCAGTGCTACCAGTCCTCGTAGGATGCGGACTGGGATCTCATCAGGATTATGGAAGAGCGTGGGATTCTAAACATTCCATCCTACCAACTACGGCAGGTTCTGCATTGGCCCTTTCCGCCAGCTGCGTTGCGGTCGCCCCCTCTTCACCGGCTTCTTGAAGAGCTTCAAAGGCTCCAATGTCCAGCGCTATTCGTACAGCGGCATTTTGGTGAGGCTAGTGGGATGATTGAGCGGCGACTTGAAGGTGCGCGCCATCCGCGTTCTTACCTGAAAAACGAACCTGAAGATGTACTCAACAGGAGTCTCGATGGAATCCCTCAGTCTTCGTGAGGCTTCAAGCAGAGTCTTACGTTGCTCTCCATCAAGGCCACTAGCTTTTCCCAAGCGATCGATGATCTGATTGACTTGCTGAATTGATGCTGTCAGATCGACAGTGTCCTTCCGAGCATCAGACGCATTCCCCATGGCTGACAATTGCTTTTTAATGATAACTCCCAAACATCTGCTATGGGGCCATTGCTTCGCGATCCCGTATTGGACGAAGAGGAATCAACGTGTGGATAAGGGACATCATTAGTGGCCATCCCCCCCGTGCCCCCGTGTCCCCTTAGACCAACCAGGGCGTTCGGTACAGGATGCAAGGGAGGAGTGCGCGAAGGATTCGTGCTCGGAGATCACCTTGGCAGGGATCTTTTCTATTCCTCACTGTCTATTGGCCACGCCCTGTCCCGTACCGCTGTTATGTATTGCCGCAAGCTCCTCGAAAAGCCGATGGCTGAATGGATAGCATGCAATCCCTAGCCAAAGTGTCGTAAGTTCTTCCCAGTAGCAGCGGCTTTGATTGGCGCGGCTCGTCGGGAAGGATTTGGAGATCCCTGACATGTCGCTTGGTGCTAAGGTAGATAACAGCACGTTTTTCCATGCATCCTGCATGATGACTCCAAGTGTCAAAAGACTGTGGCGATCCAATCATACCTGCGATAAGCTGCCTTCCCACTCTGGTCTGTGCCGCAAGGAACACGGAGTTCCCAAGCCATACAGGGTAACCGAGTCATTTGATGGTGTTGTACGGAGTATTCCGTAATCTTTCATGTATCATCCCAGGGGAATGTCAAATGGTGGGCCGCTAAAGGCCTTGGCAAAACAGGATCATTGTTTGAATGTCAACCCCCAGCTGGAGTAAGCTTTCAACCTTTGAATGGACCTGCTTCAGAGCTCATAGGTAGGGAGATGCTTCTGTACTGGCACTGAAGAGCAGGAGGCTTTCCTTCAGTAGCCAGGTCAGCCATGGAAGATACTCCAGCGTACAGAAACGCGAACCGCGGAGCACTGATACTGACCGTTATCTGGGCGGAATGCGCCATCGCTTGCATCTTCGTTGCTGCCAGAGTGTACGCGCGGACGCGACTCATTCACAACATGGGCATTGATGACTGGATGATTCTATGGGCATTGGTAAATTTCAAGTCCTCGATTGTTATTCTTGTCACTGGGCTGACATTTACCAACCAGTTATTGGCTGTGGTCTGCACGAGCATCATGACACCCGAGGTCACCTACGGAACTGGAAGACACTTCACCACATTATCACCCTACGAGCAAGTAATTGCTGTAAAGTTGAATTGGATATCTCAACCTTTCAGCATTATGAGCGCCGGGTTCGGCAAGGTATCAGTTGCTCTACTTCTACTTCGGATAATAAGCCCAAACAAGGCCAGACAATGGTTCTTGTACACCACTATCGCGCTACTCACAGTCATCAATACCATATGTGTCGCGTGGATATTTGGCCAATGTACTCCTGCTGCGAAGCTGTGGGACTCCAGTATCGACGGGACTTGCTATCCGCCTCACGTCCAGCAGGATGTGGGCTACTGGCAGGCCTGTATGTAGCCCCTGCCTCCAAGTCATTCCAGCGGATCTCGTTCTAACTCTGAAAAGCTTTTGCATCCCTCACAGACATCGTGCTCGCACTGTACCCGATTACCATCATATGGAACCTACAAATGAAATTGTCTCTGAAGATCAGTCTGGGTAGTGCTATGTCCCTCGGTCTGCTCGCAGGAGCTGCTTCTATCGTCAAGACCATCGAGTTGAAAGCTCTTACGGCACGGAGCGATTACACATGGGACACTGTCACCCTCGTCATATGGCTCGCGACAGAAATGTATACAATCATTGTCGCTGCCTGCATACCCACTCTGAAACCCCTACTGGAACCAATCATCTCACTCACTACCCGGGGCCCAACAGGCAAGACAAGCAACGCCAGCCAGTATACCGATAGGTTACGGTACAGCAGGCAAGGCTATGTGTCCCATCACGATGATGAATATCGACTACGAACGTTATCGTCCAAAAACCCTGCCTCGTCGGTCGACCTGCCTACTGCGACTGATCCTGATCCTGCATTCGAGACCAGTGTGAAAGCTGCGAAGGGTCTGGATGATGGAATTGAGACCGTTGTCGAGGAACCTGCAATGAGAGTTCCAGGGGCGATTGTCAAGACCACGGACATCAACGTGAGCTATCGTAATCAGCCGAAGGAGCGACACCTGTCAACGCTGGAGAATAAAGAAGCTGTCGTAGAGACCGAAGAAGGCGTCTCGTAGACATTTCGCAATCATGTACGACAAAGTGTTTGACCAATAAGTGGATATATAGATACCCCTACATATTAATGCCTATATCCCGCCCAAATTACGTCAAGATGCATACGAAAGCGTGTACTCGTTTAATGTTGTCCAGGGATTGGTCCTAGACCTGAGACGCATGATCCGTCGCGGCAGCCCCCTTATGCAAGCCCCGCAACTAGGGGCTGTTCTGGAAGCGCCCTTCGGAAATGGAGTGGTGGTTCCTGGCAACGAGCGAGTAACGCTTCGTCTTTCAAGCGGGACGACAAACGCACTACACGAGTAGTAGATACCGTTTCCACAAAAACGACGACATTAACCGGCTTAGGAGGGATACGCGATGCGACATTTGCATGTGGGTGCATCCAGTCTATCTCGGCCCCTGAAACCAACATGGCTCCTGCAGCATGAAAGATACAGATTGCGCTAAGAGGCCACCAAGGATCATTGTGCATGCTGGCAGACGCTCGAGCTAACGGCTTACTACGCACCTCAGGTAAGAGATTATTCGCTCCGAGTTCTGCTCCTACACCCTCACCTCACCACCTCACCACCCCACCACCAACCCTTCACACCACGCCAAATATCTCCTCGTCAGATAGTCATCGTCGCAGCACCATGGACAACGAAAAGACCATAGGCGTCGACGTGCGGGATCTGGACCGCGAGCCCGCCGGCGACGGTCTCCTCGTCGACACTCGCAACCTCACCGACGGCACGGCGTACAAGACCACGAAAGATGGCCATACGATTCTCATCCCGCAGCCGACGGATGATCCGCAAGATCCGTTGAATTGGTCGCAGGGCACGAAACATTTGATCCTGCTCGTGATATCGGCGACTGCTTTTCTGGCGGATTATGGGAGCGCGACGGGAGCCGTGACGCTGATACCGCAGTCCATGTGAGTTTCTTGAGTCGTTGTGAGATCTTGGGCTCTGCATGTTTTCTGGAGATCTTGTCTGAAGGAGTTCTCGTGGTTGACTTTGGTGGGCTTCTAGGGTGTGGAAGTTGAGTGAGGATACGGTGAACCATTCTCAAGTGGGAAACGTATTCATGTTGGGCGCTGGCGGCGTTGTCGTCGTTGCGCTCTCCGCTTTCTTCGGGAGATTGCCGGTGCTGTTCTGGTTTATCGTTCTGGCGCTCGCCACGGCTGCATGGTGTGCTGGGGCGACGTCCTTCCAGTCGTTCATGGCTGCAAGGATCTTGAACGGGTTCTTCTCTACCGTGTCGCAAGGGGTGAGTGCGCGAGGAAGGTGGTGATGAGATCTGTAAGGGAATCGATATTGATGATCGTGTAGGGGGGCTTGATGATGATAAAGGACATGTTTTTCTTTCATGAACACGCGTAGGTGGTCACCAGCCATGGCCTGGATGTCCATATGCTGACGGCGTTGATGAAGCCGCAAGATAAATGTATGGTCGGCTTTCGTCACCGTATCACCATACATGGGACCACTCCTCGCAGCCTTTCAGCTTACCAAACTCAAATGGGAGTGGCCTTTCTGGATCTATACGATTGAGACAGGGCTCTGCTTGATTGGTATCATCCTCTTTGTCGACGAGACCTATTACAACAGAAGGATTCCTCGGTCAGAGCAACCTCCGCGGCAATCCCGGATGCTTCGACTCATAGGCGTCGAACAATGGCGGTCTCGGAAGCAAAGAAACACCTTCTTGCAAGCAGTGCTACGGCCCATCCGTGTAGTCATGAAGCCAACCGTGTTCATTTCAGTCGTGTATTTCCTCTTCACCTTTGCATGGGTCGTCGGCATCAACACCACACTCTCCATCTTCTTGACCCCACTGTACAATTTTGGGCTCAAACAGATCGGTCAGTCCTCTTCTTTTGTAAATTGTCAAATCTCAACGTATTTGTGTGTGTGGAAATTCCTGACCCATCCCAGGATTCTTCTACTTCACTCCCATCACAGCTGCAATCCTCGGTGAAATCGCTGGGGTCTGGCTGCACGATCTCAACGCGCGATATTATATCCGCCGCCACAATGGCATTTTCGAGCCGGAAGTCCGCCTCCGCGTAATCTACCTCACGACACCTCTTATGGTCGCAGGCCTCGTCATCCTCGGCTTCTCTCTCCAGCACGCATACCACTACATGGTGGCTGCCCTGGGATGGGGCTTGTACGTCTTCGGTATCATGATCACCACCGTAGCTCTAAACACCTACAACCTCGAGAGCTATCCTGAAGCCAGCGGAGAAGTTGCCGCCTGGATCAATTTCGCTCGGACAACGGGAGGATTCATCGTGTCGTACTTTCAGGTCCGGTGGGCGGCGGCGATGGGGCCACAGGGAAGCTTCGGCGTGCAGGCTGGTATAACTGCTGCGGTCTTCTTCCTAATTGTCTTCCTGCAATTTTTCGGTAAAAGGATGCGAAAATGGAGTGGGGACTTGAATTTCAAGACAACTTGAATCCTGTAGCTGCTCCTATCGTCCATAGAGTCAAGATCCGGTACTCTGTTCAAAGGCTTCTTGAGCAAACGCAAATATCTCTGCAAATTGAAAGTAACTCAATTATACTCGTATGGACGAATTGCTCAGCCAACCCACAATTGTCAACCTCCTTCTTCTACCCTTCGGACTTGAGGTGAAAATCACATGAGCAACCTTTCATGTACTAATAGGAATCATTATAATATCTATATCAAGTTAATCTACCTCAAACAGTGTAAATCTCTAACATACCGTTATTCGTCAAAATTTATGTTCTGCACTTAGCCCGCATGGCATTCCTCATTCCTGCTTTTCCCAACCTACTCCAGCATAAAGCTCCCCTGACACGGGCGCGCGGACCTCGAAGCTAGTCAACGAGCAATGTCCAATATACTCAGCGCCGTCTTTCGCTGTCTCATATCCCACAACACCCCACATGACCGCATCACTTGACGGGTTCACATCCTCTGCAGGCGGATGACAGGCAGCACTAATAGCGGCACTGCAGCTCCCAGCCAGTGGCATGCCAGGCTTGTATTTCCGCAGGCCGTTTGCAATTCCGAGCATGACGACGGTAAATCCCGTGATGATCGTGAAGATGATAGCTATGCACGAGTATCCGCAGGTCGAAATCGATTGGATAGTATCTTCCTCCCCAAGATTGTCGTACACCGAAACACGGGCAAGGAAAATTGATTGGGAGACCAGCCAGTGAAGGAGACCGGACATGACTAACAGTGGAACGCCATACTTGTAGGGCAATTGTAGTCGGTATGTCGAGCGTTGATCTCCGACCGGAGACGTTACGCGAAGTGCTTTGCGGGTGTGAGCGTAGTCGTTCCACTCGTCTGCTAATAGCATGCACGTGAATAGGCCATTGTATGTAAGGTATAAAAACGAGAGAATCACTTGTGGCGAATTCGCTATGACGATGGTGAAAATTATTCGGCTTGATGCTATTTGCAAGCTAATCAAAGATTCTGACGTGACAGTGCCAAAGCCGAGGGACCACAGGTGCGATATTGATTTGCTCGCAAGGCCAGCATTCTGAAGACCGAGTCTGAGAAGGACTGCTGAGCATATGAGCGTGATAAAGCATCTGGACTTTACGGTTAGCCAACGTAGATGGGGTGTCAAGTGATCAAATCCCTTGTGATGCTGCGGTGAGGCTGGAGCTTATCGGTCAGAAGGACCAACTCGTCAACCCTTCTGGTCTATAAAATTCGAAGGATTCCCAACATACAGGGGCACCCGGGCACCCATTGAGAAGCAAAATGAACTTGCACTTACAATATGTTGCAAATTAACCATCGTTTCTTACTTGCAGCGTGAAACCAATACCGCGTTATTGGTTCCCACCTTATGGTGATCATATCCCAGCTTTTAGTTTTCTGGAAGCGCGTCTTGCCTGCTAGGCAATTCCCTTCGGTGGTTTGATCAGGCTTGTCCAGGAACGAAGCAATCGCGTCTCCAGCAGTGACTAAATTCAGAGGGCGCTTCCACGCGATATAGCCCATCACAATCATTTTCACAAGGTTACAAGCGATCACAACGGCCATAATGCGGACACTGAACTGTAGCCTGCATTGCTCTTCGATCGGCTTGCTGAGACAGTACTGAATTAGCCGATTATTTATCTGCCATGTGCTCGCCTCGGCAGCTTTCTTCCTGACGTCGCAAGTAACGTCGTTATGAAAGGTGCCGTCGGAATAGTCGCAGGGCCAGGGAGGTCGGCGTAATTGTGGATCCGCAAAGGAGGGCGACAATGTGGGCCAAAAGTCCAACACAGTACTAATATTGTTGTCGTCCGAGGATATCAGCAACACATCTGATCTCATCGAGATGATCTCCTTTGAATATTCTTCGATACATGCTTTGTTCTCCAATCTCTGCAGTTGTGTCAAATTGCCACGTAAAGATCGAGCCGCCGCTACCGCTGGAGAATAATATGGGGATCCCTTCACATCGTTCATAGGCTGCGCATAAGACTGTAGGCTTGCGTTGTACATAGTCTGCGATATGTTGTAGGGAGCCCCAGTAAGAAAGTCCTTGGTAACGGTAAAGACTGAATATTCTCTTGCCGAAAGCGTAGAGAAAACAGCGCTGTTATACATCAGGTGCAGCGGGATCGAAGAGGCTGCCACTAAGCACCACATGAAGAGTCTCGACGGAGAGATTCGCCATAGATTCCGCACACTTGGTACCCCAATATCCATCCAAAGACCTCTTCTGTGGGCCTTGTCGATCTCGTCTCGAGTCGGGGCAGAGAGACATTGCATGGCGTAGTTCGATGCGCCAAGAAGCAGCGTACTGAGAACATTGATCCCAAGATGGAGCCACGTAGCAAGGTTCCTGGTCTTACTGCATGCCCCACTCTGCAACGTCCCAAGCCCTCCTTTTACTCCATATCGACTAGAAGCCCATGTAGTTAGGACAACATTGGTGATGAAAACCGACGCAATCACGACGGCGGCACAAAGTACACCAAAGTGGAACCCTTGATTTCTCTGGAAAACGTGGCCCGCTGGCTGACGATGAATGGATGCAGTACTATCACGGTGGGAACGGGAACGACTCGGATGTTTGATCAGTGGTCTCGAGGTCTTGGCAAAGACAGTGTCATCTGCTCTGTTTGGCGGCGGGCTACTTTTACGACGTTGGTAGAGGTACAGCAAGGAGGAACCTGGTACTCACGAGCCCAAGTCTTTCATACCAATTGGGTCATTAGAGGTACCATCGCCGATCTCATTGTAGCCCCTTCCAGAGCGCGCAGAAGGTAGCCAGGTGGGCATTAGGCGGTCCTTCCGCGAGAACATACTGCTTCAGCCTGCTGGTATGCCTGCACTGAGGAGATAGGTTGCGTAATGATCCTCACAGCTATAAGTGAGATGCCAGTAGACACCTCGAGACTCGTGAGATACGGTAACAGGAGGCGAAAGCAAGCGAGGGTGTATCTACTAGTAAAGTAGACAACAGAATTAGCTGTTTCATCAAAATCCTTCGAGGCTCAGCCCTCCTTCAGGCTGAGCCGCACCGGATCGGCCCCGCTCAAGACGCATAGCCCTGCGGAAGTAAATCAAGGGTGAAGAATTGACATCATCAAGCATTGAGCCCAGAGGCTACCTTCGGCGTGTGAATGGTTTTCCATGCTTTGAAGTAGGAAGAAGAATGGGGACTCATCGGTAGCTCCGATAGCTCCGAGGCGAGGATTACAAAAATAGATTATAAAAATAGATTACTTGGCGGAAATCCATAGAGTCTTGTTCCAGTGTGCAATCGACATTGTACCTACGGACCGTATGAGTTTCCTACCAATGAGGGGATATACTTCTATGGCAGTGAGCAAAGCCGATTATACTCCGCCTATCACGCTAGCTCGGATCTAGCAGACTTACGAGACGCCAAAGCAAGGAAGATGAGAACGGTGGCATGATTAACAAACGGATGCCATTTTGTCATTGGGAAAGCGCAACAGAAGGCCATCCATATAAGGCATACATCGAGATCAATCTCTACGAGCTAATTCGACAGTATTCAAGCGGGCAATTCCTAAAGCAAATATGAAGCGATCCGAGTATATCACCACCTTTTTCGCCGTGTCAAACCGACCCAATATAAAGCAAGCGCGCATATCAACTACCAACTATCGATCTCTCCGTTTCCTAGAGTACTCCTCCGACTCCGCCTTCTCCTTCTCATGCTTCCTATACACAACCACAAGTCAGCGGGGAAGCCAGAACAACGACCAGTCTACCTTATACGCATACTTCGCAAGACAACAATCAACTTACTTATCATAACGATTCTCCAGCGCATTGCCCGCCAACCCACCAAGCACCAACCCCGCGATCGTCGCCCCGATGCTCCCCTTCCCGTTACGCTGAGCGGTCTCCTGCGCAACGACCGCTCCGGCTATCGCACCTAGCATACCAGCACCAACACCGCGATCGGAGGTGGAGAAATGCTCTTTGGCTTTGTCGAGCGGCTTCACCTTGTCTGTAGAGGTCTGGTGGTCTCTCGACTGTAAGTGCGATGAATGGCTGCCTTTCCTCGATGAGCGATGAGCGGGACGCTCATCCTCGGATGAGGATGCGCTATCACTGTCATCGTCGTAGTTTTGTTGGCGATGACTACCGCGGTGCGATCTGCCGTCTGGGTCAGAATTGTATTGCTGTCCTCCGCCATAGCCTTGTAGATGGCTTTCTCTTCTTGGATGGTCGTCCGGGGAGGGTGCGTAGCTGTGGTTACTGCCGTAGTCTGGTTCGTATCTTCCTCGGCCGTCGGACATATTCACATCCTGAGGCGGATAGTTGTAGCTGTAGGGATTTGCCATCTGGCTTTTCTTTCTCAGCCTTGCGCCTGTACTGATTACGATGCTAAAAGTCGCAATATGGAGCGTGATACAGACGAGACTTGAGTTTCGAGTATACTCGACCAGGTATGTCGATGAACTTGAATTACGCTTTGAAGTTGAGGTTTTTCCTTTTTTACAATCTTCTACAGTAGCCTGGAGCCTGGGCGGCGATGACATCTTGATGCGACGGGGCTGTGCAAGTTGCCTCATCAGCCTTATACTTGACTTTACAGGCAGATGTGCCAAGCCGTGCTGAGCTCCTTTAGAGGACGATCAACGATCTAGCCTTTACTGGCTTAGCTGCTACTCAGGATAACTTGGCACTCAAGGTACCAAAAAACTCAGCGTCGTCTACTCAGTACCTTACTTTATACCATTCGCCGCCACGACAGAGTCCACTGGCCTTCAAAGGGAAACAGCAGGCCATGCAGATGTTCCAGGCTATTGTAAAAGGTATTTCAATGTTGGAAGCTCTGATTAGCAAGGCACTAAGCTTGCTTCCAAAATTTAATTTTCAATCAGCCGATATTGGAACCACATGGATTAATTGTTGATACAGACCTTCTTATGTAATATATGCATTGATAATCGTCTACTTGCAAAGCCATCGACGGCGATGATTCAAGATCTCATTCAGCTTCACTCACGTCAGGCGACGTTATATTACACACCTTGATATAGATGCGCAATCAATACTCGAGGTTGTACCTCACAAGCTAAGCTTTAGACACAAACTTCATTCCTTGTCAACTCTACTACCTTACCCATGTTTTCTTCCGAGTCGCGAAACAGTAGATCAACCCTAACAGCCTTATCTTTGATTGAAGTATCTTCATACGTCAAACGAACGTCCAACAACCCGACAGTGAGGTATATACACAGGTAACTGCGATCTCCTCGACTATAGCGACCGTTTCATTCATCGCCACTTTCGAAGTCAATTTCATCATCACTGTCAGTGTCTAGGTTCAGGTTATACTGAGGACCAAACTGAGAGAAATCCGGGTGGATGAATGGCACACCGATCTCTTCGGCGACCTTACGTCTGTTGTCTTGATCAATCTCACGAGTCTTCTTGATCATCGCTTTTCTCATCGCCTCGATCTTGTGCGTGCTTCGACGGTTTCGGCGAGTGGCGACCCACACTGTAAGTGGCTTCGTATCTTCATCCTCCCCATGTTCCCATACTGATAGCCATCTGGCATACTCCCCAGGATCCGTCTTGGCACCAGCTTTCAGGATTGTACGAGTGACACGCTGACTCTCTTGTCCCATAGCTTCAACCACGGCATCCCAGCCGTAGTCTTTCAATCGCTTGCTAGGGTCCAGAAAGGGGACATGCGGACCAGGTTCTTCGGGTAAGATTTCCGCACCGGCCTTGAGCAGGATTTTCACAATAGCGTTATAGCCGTGCCGGACCGCAGTGCTTAAGGCTGTGGGGCTATTGTAGACCTGAAAATTGATGTTGCTCGTAGTTGCCTTAAGCAGTATCCTGACGACCTGTAGTCGATTCTGTCGCGTTGCATGCCACAGCAATGTTCGTCCGGCATCATCCACTGCCTCTACGTTGGCACCGTAAGCAAATAGGGTTTTGACAACTACCTCACGGCCCAAGCCGCAGGCACAATGCAGCGGAGTCACTCCATCCACCAGTTGTGCTTCCATGTTAGCGCCATTTCGGAGCAGAAACTTCACAAACTCCTCATTTCCTAGCCTAGCAGCAAGCGACAACGCCGTCCCTCCATCACGACATACTGCTTCGATATCAGCGCCATGTCTCAGCAGTAGTCTCGCTGCGACTGTATCATTCTGTTCGCAGGCAAGATGCAGAGGAAGGAAACTGTTCCAATTCCTCATTTGCACGTTGGCTCCTCGAGCTAGTAGAGTCTGACAGTTATCGGTCCTTCTATATCGAATGGCTACCATCAAGGGTGTCATCCCCCTTTCATCCTGGGAATCTATAGATGCGCCGCTATCAAGGAGCAGCGCCACGTCGTCCGGGTCTTTCCAACGTGCGACCCCATGAAGCGACATCTGGTCATCGTAATCACTACAGAGGCATTAAGCCATATGTCAACGAACAAATTCGGCTTCATAAAACTCGGGGACAAACTTTTCGGGCTCCGAATCATCATCAATAGTTGGGCGCCAATTGTTGTTCCCCATTGTGACTATGGTCTTACGAACAACAGGACTTGGAAGCCCGCTTTCTAGCTCAAGGATTCAATTCGCAAATCCGGTATAATAGTTTTCCTGGAAAGGCGTATTCGCTTTATTGGATCGAATGGCCATATTGAACACACATTGGAAGACATAGGCGGCAGCCCCTCTATCTATGATATACTCAGCTTAGCTGATCCTTCGTTCCAGGCACCCGCAGGCAGATGTTCTTCAGAATACGCTCCTCTTAGTATCCGGGACAGTTGTAGCCTCCACCGATTTGGCAGGGTGTGGGGGCACTTCGGGGGCTTCACATCTGAGCTTTGATATTGCCTCAGTACTTGCCTCAGTACCTCAGACGTGTTATTGGCCGGCAAGTCAGTCGCTAAGCCCCTATCGGGTTAGCGCTGCTGACTACGTGGCTGGGCGGTAACACGTCTAAGCGCAAACTTTTTTTCCTTTACTTATAAACTCCTTATTATGAATGATATATTAATAACATCGGTATTATTTACTACGGGGTACGTACGGAGTAAGGTATCTATATCTAGAACCCTTACTATATGTGAAATAAGCTAATAGCGTATATACAGGCTTATTTAACCCTATTACGCCCTGTCTCGCTCCGTAATAGTCTATAAAACCTATTATAGTACTAAGTTTACCTATATTATATACCCTACCTATTAGGAAAAATTACTCCGGTAGCTTAGATAGCTTATACGACGTACTAAGGCGAAAAAACTAGAGTAAGTATATTATTATTATCGCTGGCTAGCTACTAGGATTTCTGGAAAATAGGGAGTTAATAGATGGTAATAGCGTTACAGACGGGTTATTATAAGCGGATTAGGCCTAAAGTAGGCTTATTAGAATTAGAAGAAGTAAGAGTATAATTAGGTATTAATATACGTAGTATAATAGTAGTAAAATTCTATGTAGGTATACTATAAAGTTAAACGTTATTAAATTTTATTAATAAGCGAAAAATTTTACGGGCGCGTTACTAAAAAATAGGATATCTAGCAAAATTATAGATATTTACACTTAGACGTACTACTATTAGAATACGTAGTCAGCCCTACTAACTTAAAGGGGCTTAGCGACCCGCTTTCTAGCTAATAGTACGTCTAAGGTACTAAGGTAACTTAGTACCTTAGACGTACTAAGCTAGGCAAGCTAGTCGCTAAGCCCCTTCAGGTTAGTAAGGCTAACTATATAATAGGAGGGCGGTATATCTAAGTATAAACTTCTATAATTTTACTAGATATCCTATTTTTTAGTAACGCGTTATATAAATTTTTTACTTATCCTTTTAAACTATTAATATTATACTTTACGTAGTAATTATATCTATACTATATAACGCGTTAGTTTTTAATACTTTTACTTATATTAAATCTAATATACTTATTAAAAAGGTAGTTTAATATTAATAAAGATTTAGTATCTTTATTAATAATTATTAACTTATTATCTAGATAGAATTCTAATAGTTAGATAATAGTAATAGTAATACCCTTACTCTATTTTATTTCCCTTAGCGCGTTAGATAGCTAGTTCCTAATACTAAAGCCTATTATTTAAATACCTAGTACTCTTAATAGATATAAACGCGATCTTAAGGTACCTTCTTACTCCCTTAGTATAGCGTTAGTCCTAATATAGTTATAGTAGGGTTTTAGAATAGATAAAGATTTAATAAGCTAGCTTAATTAGGAGCTTATTATTATAAGGATAAAGGATAAGTTTAGTTTTAATATAAAGGCCTAATAAGTTAAAACGCTAGAAATCCTATTAGAGAAGAAGATAGATATTATCCTTATTACTTAAATAGGGTTTAGGAAGAGTATTATCTTCTAGGTAATACTATTACTTTTCTTACTACTAAGGATAGTATTAATTCTTATACTACTTAATACCTTAGAAGAGGAATAGTATAAAAAACTATAAGTAGTTAGTAGCTATAAGCTATTTATATTAAATAGGGATACTAACTTAAGCTCTAACCTTGAGATAATTTGTAACGGCTACTTTACTTATAATATATCTCCTAACCTCTTATGCCTTATATAGGTAGATAACCTTTATAGTATTTATAAGCCCTAAAATCGCGATATTAAAGGCCTTTAACTAAGATATCCTAAAGTACCCTAGTTTTTCTATAAGTTTATACCTTCTAGCTATTAATAAGGCGCACCTAGTTTCTAATTAATAAGACTTTAAACTAAGTTACTACTAGCTTAATATCCTTTAATTATAACTTCCTAATAATATACCTATATTAGGAGTATTTATAATACTAGATAAAATAACTCTTAGGGTTATTTAAGAATAGTATAGATTCCTAGCTAATTATTATATTATTAAGATAGTATTAGATCGGCCTAAGATATATATATAAATTAACCGTCTATAAGAGGCTATATTTATAATATTAAATCTTTAGTAGGTTTTACCTAAGGAGGTTTATAGTCTATATAATATACCTAAAATAATTATCTTTATAGACTCTATAAAATTAGTCCGTAATATATATATTTTATTAAAGACGTAGATAAATTAATTAGGGTATCCCCTTAAATTATACTATTAGGTATCTCTATTCTTTACTAATATAGCTACCTTAGATAAGACTAGAGTTACTATATATTTTAGGATACTATCTACTAAATATAAGGGACTAAAGATATTAGTTATAACTAATATATACGGCCTTAGTATTAATAACCTAGATATTATAAGAGTAGTATAATAGCTATTTCTATTAACTATACTAAAGCTTTTCTAGCGTATAAGTAGGGCGATACGTTATAGTATTAATTAGACGCAGTTTATTTTACTCTATCCCCCGTAGTATATTAGCCCTAAAAGTAGTAGGAAGGTAGGTATTATAAATAAGTCTATATAGATAGATATTAATCTAGATATTATATAACTAGAAGGGATAAAAAAGGTAAAGGATACTAATTATTAGCGGGACCTACTAGCTAGCTAATAAGACCTTATTAATACCCTATTATAAGGAAACTATATACGTTATATTAAGTTAGATTTCCTAGAAGATAATATCTATTATATATCTTTATTTATTAAATTAAACCCTTATTACTCGACGTATAACCCTAACTTATAAGTAAGTATAGATTATTATATTTAGTTAAAGAAGCCTCTAGCTAAGGATTTACTTTATTAGCTATAGATTCTTTACTAATTAAAGGAGTAGAGGGAGAAGAAAGTATATAATTAATACCTTAATTTATTCTTAGCTTATTTCCCTAATATTATTATACTAGATAGCGTGTTAATATCCTTAGTTAACTAGGGCGAGTATATTTATAATAAGCTAACTATATAGTAGTAGGTTAGACTTAAGTAGGCCTCTATTTATAAGTATTATATTAAGATTATTATAATTCTTATAAAGGTTTATACTTTATTAAATAAAAGAGGTATTATCTTTAAGGAATAGACTTAATACTATATTATTAAGTAGAAGCGAATTTAAGACCTAGATCTAAATATTAAATAGGTAGAGTTTAAGAGTTATAAGTATAACTAGTTAATATATATTAGCCTTAATAAGGATATAGTACCTAATAATAGAAATAGTTATAAGCGGGGAAAACTAACTAGCTTACTAGTAAAGGAGCGTACTATAAAAAGGGCTAGGTAGACTACCCCCTAAGTATCTCTTAGGGCATCTATAATACCTAGTACTATAGATATAGTAGTACCTAATCTAGCTATATCTACCCCTAATTTCACTAACGTAGCGCTATCTTAGTCTTTAATAGGAGTACTACCTACTTTAATATAAGTATTAGGTGATACCGTTAGGCTAGTAGCCCCTCCCTATTACTAGTAGGCCTTAGAGGTGCGATCTCTTAATATTCTAATGTTTTTATTACTATTAAGGATTAGAAGGGTAAGGAAGCTTCTATCTAAGTTATTATATCCTTATATAGATATAAGTTAAAGCTACGCCGCGCGGTTTTACTATTAACGCTATATAAGGATATATTTAGGCGGGGCCCTTATTATATATTAAAGTATCTCTATAAGTATAATTAGACTAGCTAAGGCCTTAACTAGATTATATACTAATATTTTAGCCTTTAAGTTATTATTATTATTATCTCTTATATCCCCTTCTAATATATATTATTAATTATACTTTAAGACGTTTTCCCCTAGTCGGTTAAGCCCCGTAATATATAGGTCTATTATAGGGTATAATAAGAAGCGGTTATACTCTAATTTCTAAAGTAATTTAGTACTTAGATTTATTATTATACTCTATATATCCTCCGCCGCTAATTTAGATAAGTATTTTATAGATTATAGTTTCTTAAAGCTAAACTTTATAGTCGCTTTAACCTCCTAGAAGTATAGTATATTTAACGCCTAATATTCTAATAGATAATTATTATATTTTAAAAAGTAAGATTACTCTTATTAAAATACTTTTAGGCTATTATTTAGTAGTTTAAGTAGATAATTAAGCTTAAAATTTATATCTAGAGCCCCTTATATATTAATAAGGCTATTTAATAATACTACTTCCTAAAGCCGGATAGTAGCCGCTAGGCTATCTATTAGGTATACTATATAGAGTAGTATATTTATATATTTAGGTATCTATATAACCTCCGCCTAGAAGATAAGAGAGGTATATCTTAAGGTGTAGTAAAGGAGACTAATATCTACGTGCTTAATTATATACCGGAGGGTTAGGTATATCTCGATATACTTATAGAAGTTCTAATAGTTATTAAATTATTAATCTTATATAGGAGGCGCTACCCTTATTTATATAATTAGCGGCTACTTATAAATTCTTTTAGATATATACTTTAAAGCTTCGCTTTATAAACTAGGCTATTAGGCGGTAAGCTACTCGCGGGTATTATTAATCTTTATAAGATACGTTTTTAACTACTAGAGGAGCTATATTTAAATACTATAAATTTAAGACTAATAGCTATATATAACTAACTCTTCTAATACCTAGAAGTTATTAGGTTAGACTACCTACGAGTAATCCTATTAATTAGCCGCGTATTATAGGGTTAATAGGTTAG
>JAABUX010002865.1_pt1 | contig 23666 bp, 21 predicted proteins | sample 5561851 | NCBI WGS metagenome assembly JAABUX01 (sample SAMN10711883, study PRJNA513361) | rock metagenome | isolation source: Antarctica rocks | place: Antarctica: Victoria Land, Richard Nunatak red sandstone | collected 2016-01-03 | reverse complement strand
TATGCTCTCAGGGCAGAGGGTGTGGTACTATCCATCGGGTTCTCCTTTTTTAGGTGTTGCAACCACGAGGATACCCGATGGGGTCAGAGCGCGTCGCGCCCTGACCCTGTTTAGTCTAAACTCCAGGAAGAAAGCCTGCATGGAGTTTTACCGCTATCTGAACGTCGTGCGCAAACGGCTGCCCCTCATCATCGCGTTGACCGTGCTGGGCGCGGCCTCCGCCTTCTTTTTCAGTTCACGCCAGCCCAAGATCTACTCGGCTAGGGTCACGCTCTCCATCAACGCCGCCGCGCCCTCTCAACTCGTGCCGTATCTCAACCCCAGCACGGGCGCTTCTAGCGCCAACGATCTGAGTTCCCTGGCCAGCACCTACGGTGTGTTGCTGACGCAGCGCTCGTTCGACACGACGGTGCTGAACGAACCCGTCATCGGGCCGCGCAACCAGAAACTGAGCGATTTGGACAAGACGCTCACGGCCGGAGCACTGGGCAGCCACGTCACCAGCGCACTCGTCCCCAACACCTCGTTCTTCGGCATCAGCGTCTCCTGGACCAACGCGCAGCGCGCTGCCGACATCGCCAACGGCATCGCCACGGTGTTCATTAAAGAGAACCAGCGCCTCCAAACCCTTCAGGCCACGGCCAGCGTCAGCGCCACGAGTCCCGAACTCACGGCGTCGATCGCCTACTTCAGAGGGCGCTACAACGGACTGCTCGCGCGCTTCAACCGCCTGCTCAACAACCCCCGGTCGAGCCCGGTGCAGGTCAACCAGGTCTCCATCGACCTCAACACCGTCGGCGACACCTACTTCAAGCTGCTGGGACAGCTGCCCTCGACCACGTCGCTCAACGGCGTCTCCACGGCCACGATCACCGACGCCGCCGTCCCCGGCCCGCTCGTCTCGCCCAACACGCGCACCAACACCTTTTTCGGCCTGTTGGCCGGCCTGCTCGTCGGCCTGGCCCTCGCCTACGCCCTCGACTACCTCGACTACTCGCTGCGCACGCCCGAGGACCTGGAGCAACTGATCGGGCAGGCCCCCCTCGGCATCGTCAACGTCATCGAACGCGCCCGACCGGCACGTGGTCTCGCCTTGTTCGGACGGCGAGGGACGACGCCTCCCGCGGCCATGCCTCCGAGCAACGGCGCCAGTGGCTCCCTCAACGCCAACTTCGTGCCCCTCACCGTCTTATCGCCGCAGCTCGTCACCTTGAACGCGCCGCATTCGAGCACCAGTGAAGCCTTCCGCGCCCTGCGCACCAATCTCGAGTTCACCGCGCTGGACAACCCGCTCAAGAGCCTCGTGGTCACCTCTTCGCTGCCCGGCGAAGGCAAGAGCACCGTCGCGGCCAACCTGGCCATCGCCCTGGCGCAGGCCGGCAAGCGCGTCATCCTCGTCGACGCCGACCTACGCCGCCCGACGCAAGCCAAACTGTTCAACCTCGATAAAACAACCGGACTCACCACTGTGCTGCTCAACCGCGAGGACCGCTCGCGGGCGCTCGGCGAGGCCTTGCAGGCGACGATGGTGCCCAACCTCCTCGTCATGCCCAGCGGGCCGCACCCGCCCAACCCGGCGGAGTTGCTGGCCTCCGAGAGCATCAGTCCCGTCATGCGCGACCTCGAAGCGCGCGCCGACATCGTGATCTACGACACGCCGCCGATGGGTCCGCTCACCGACGCGGTGGTGCTCTCCGCCCGCGTCAGCGGCACGCTCGTCGTCGTGCGCGCTGGCTCGACGCGCCGCAGCGTCATCACCAACAGCCAGACCACGCTCAAGAAAGTCGGAGGCAACGTCCTTGGTGTGGTTATGAACGGCGTCAACGCCAAAGACATCAGCAACTACTCGTACTACTACTACTACCAGAGCGAGTATTATTCGCGGCAGGACGAGCCGCTCTCATCCGCGCGCCGCAACCGGTAGAGTCCGCTCCCTTCCCCACTGACGTGGATGGCGGGCGACGACGCCCGCCCACCAATCGGCGCTCCCTCCACCTCCACCGTCCATTGTTCCACGAGATGTAGAGGCAGCGATGACCATGGAAAAGATGCGCGGCGACGCGGTTCCCGATGTCGACACGGCCGTGCCCGTGTCCGTCGCGCCGGCCGCCGACGGACACGTCGTCATCACGGCGACGACGACCATCGCTGGCTCTCCCCCCGCGCCTGACCGGACGGGGCCGGGAGCCGCGACGGCCGAGGTCCACGCGCGCGCCTCGCTCGACGTGCCGCACCCGGCGGCCCCGCCGGCTCACCCCGGCTACGAACCTATCCGCCGCGTGCTCGATTGCACCCTCGCCGGCGGCGCGCTGCTCGTGCTCAGCCCGCTCTGGATCGCCTTCGCCGCGGCCATCCGCCTGACCTCGCCGGGGCCGAGTCTCTTCGCGCGCACCGTCGTCGGTCAGGGCGGACGCCCCTTCACCTACTATAAGTTCCGCACCATGCACCACCGCAACGACGACGCGCATCACCGCGCCTTTCTCGAGAAATTCGTGCGCCACAACGCGCCCTACGCCTTAGAGACCGATCCCGTGACCGGCGAGGAGAAGCCGGTGTACAAGGTAGTGCGCGATCCGCGCGTCACGCCCCTGGGCCGTCTGCTGCGCCGCACCTCCCTCGACGAGATACCGCAGCTCTACAACGTGCTGCGCGGCGAGATGTGCATCGTGGGCCCGCGCCCGCCCATCGAGTTCGAGTACCAACTCTACGACGAGGCCACGATGATGCGCCTCAGCGTGCCGCCCGGCCTCACTGGGCTGGCGCAGGTGCGCGGGCGCGGGCGCATCTCGTTCGGCGAGATGGTGGCCCACGACCTCGACTACATCCGCCGTCGATCCACCTGGCTCGACCTGCGCATCATGGCGGCGACGATCCGCGTCCTCTATAAGGGCGCCTAAGAACGTGAGGAGTAGAGAACGATGAAGGTGCTGGTCACAGGCGGCGCGGGCTTTATCGGGTCACACACCGTCGACGCGCTGCTGGAGCGCGGCGATACGGTGCGCGTGCTCGACGCGTTGCGCCCGCCCGTCCACCCCAACGGCGAGATACCCGCCTACCTGTCCCCCGAGGCCGAGTTCGTGTACGGCGACGTGCGCGACAAAGCGATCGTGACCACGGCGCTGCGGGGCGTCGACAAGGTGATCCACCTTGCCGCCTACCAGGACTACCTCACCGACTTCTCCACCTTCTTCGACATCAACACCGTGGGCACGGCGCTGCTCTACGAGGTCATCGTGGAGGAGAGGCTGCCCATAAAGAAGATCGTCGTGGCCTCCTCCCAGGCCGTCTACGGCGAAGCGCACTACAGCTGTCCCAACCCCGCCTGCCCCTCCACCGTCGGCGTGGCCGCCGAGCAAGCGGACCTGCGCTACCCCCCCCCTGCGCCCGGAGGAGCAATTGCGCCGGCGCTCCTGGGAGCCGCTGTGCGCCGACTGCGGCGCCGTGCTTAGCCCTATCTGGACGACGGAGGACAAGGTCAACCCGCACAACCAGTACGCCATGAGCAAGTACACGCAGGAGATGATCGCGCTCAATCTGGGCGGGCGCTACGGCGTGCCCTCCACCTGCCTGCGCTACTCCATCGTGCAGGGTCCCCGCCAGAGCTTCACCAACGCCTACTCCGGTGTGCTGCGCATCTTCGCCACACGCATGCTGCTGGGCACGCCGCCGGTGGCCTACGAAGACGGCGGCCAGCTCCGTGACTACGTCTACGTCGGCGACGTGGCGGCGGCCAACCTGCTGGCCTTGGACGACCCGCGCACCGACGGCCACAGCTACAACGTCGGCGGCGGCCACGCCACGACGGTGCTGGAGTTCGGCGAGATGGTCGCGCGCTCCGTCGGCATACGCCTGCAGCCCGAGACGCCCGGCCAGTACCGCTTTGGCGACACGCGCCACGTTTTCTCCGACACGGCCGCCCTACGCGCCCTCGGCTGGCGCACCACGCGCACGCCGCGCCAGGTCGTCGACGAGTACGTGGTCTGGGCGGCGGAACACCCCGACCTCAAAGACAGCTACGGCGAGGCGGAAAAGGTCATGCTGACCACGGGAACCGTGCGCAAAACAGGCGTCCCCGCGTAGCGTGAGAGCTTTTCCCGCGATGGCGACCGCGCTGCCCGCTCCGGCCGCTTACGTAGCCTCCAGCCAGGACGCCGTAGGGGCAGATATCGTAGAGGCGAGGCGATGAAGGTCGCCATCGTCCACGACTATTTGGTGCAGCGCGGCGGGGCCGAGCGCGTGGTCGAGATCTTCCACGAGATGTATCCCGACGCGCCGATCTACACCTCGGTCTACAACAAAGAGACCACGTGGCCCTCGTTTAAGGAGATGGACGTACGGCCGTCGTTCATCCAGCGCCTCACCACCTCCAACGCCGTCAGCCGCGCCCTGCTGCCGCTCTACCCCTTCGCCTTCGGCGCGTTCGACCTGCGCGGCTACGACGTCGTGCTCAGCTCCACCACCGCCTTCGCCAAGGGCGTTAGACCACCGCCAAGCGTGCCGCACGTCTGCTACTGCAACGCCGTGACGCGCTTCCTGTGGGACGCCGACGCCTACTTCGCTCAACAAGGGGCGTCCGCACCCGTCCGCCTCGGCGTGGGCGCCCTCGGCGCCGCGCTGCGTCCGTGGGACTACCGCGCGGCCCAGCGCGTGACGCAATTCGTGGCTGGGTCCGCCAACACGGCCACGCGCATCAAGCGCTTCTACGACCGCGACGCCGTGGTCGTCCACTCTCCCATCGACGCGGCGTCGTTCCATCCGTCAGAGACCGGAGAGGACTACTACTTCGTCGTCGCGCGCCTCAACACCTACAAGCGCGTGGACCTCGCCGTGAAGGCCTGCACCCTCTTGGGCCTGAGGCTGCGCGTGGCCGGCGTCGGCCCCGACCTCGCGCGCCTTAGAGCGATGGCCGGCCCTACCGTGGAGTTTCTGGGCCGCGTGGACGACGACGACCTGCGGAGACACTATGCCTCGTGCCGCGCGTTTATCTTGCCAGGCGAAGAAGATTTCGGCCTGACGCCGCTCGAAGCCATGGCCAGCGGCCGGCCCGTCATCGCCTACGCGGCGGGCGGCGCCGTAGAGACGGTGGTCGAGGGCGTCACGGGTACGTTCTTCCACGCGCAGACCGTCGACGCCCTCGCCCACGTCTTACGTTCGTTCAACGCGGATTACTTCGACCCCAACGTCCTGCGAAACCACGCCTTGAGCTTCGATAAAGAGGTGTTCAAGCGCGATCTGGGAACAGTCGTCGCCAGCGCGCTATCGCTCAAAAAAAGACAACCGTGGAGAACAATGGGTGATGCATAGAGCGACAAGAAGACAACAGCGTATCTCGTCACTGCTAGCGGCCCTCCATCACGCGGGCAGACGACGACAGCGCACGGGGTTGATCGATCGCGCCGTGGGTTGGAGCTGTTGGGCGCTGTGGTTGACGATTCGTCATGTAGAGCATCCGATCGCGCGACGTTATCCTGTTCGAGCGTTCATATCGATGTGGGGATGGCAAATCTGGCGGCGCGTGATAAAGCGTTCGATAGCGGTTCAACTGCCGGACGGCTCATCTCTTATCTGTCCTCCCTGGAGTGCGCTCGCCTCCGCTCTGGTCGTCGATGGGTTCCATGAGTACATGGAGACGGTCTTTATGCTCGATTTGTTGCGTCCAGACGACCTCGTCGTCGATGTGGGAGCGAATATAGGGTACTACAGCATCATTGCCGCTCACAGGGGGCGCGCTGCATTGCGTTCGAGCCGGCGGATCGGAGTAGAAGCTCTATCGAAGCCAGTGCACGGTTGAACGGCGTGGGAGACCGCGTCGTCGTCAGTCCGTTCGCACTCGCCGATTACGAGGGTTCCGCCAACTTCACGACGACCAGCGACGTGCAGAACCACCTGACCAGCGGCGACGAAGACATGCCGGAAGGAATCACGCGGGTAGACGTTAAGATGCTCGACAGCGTGTTCGAGCAATACGCACGACGGGACGAGAAAATCGCGCTGCTTAAAATTGATGCGGAAGGATCCGACCTTGCCGTCCTTCACGGGGCGACGGCAACCCTCACAGTTCATCGTCCCGCGATCCTTACCGAGGTGTTTGGTGGAGGAGATGAGACGCGCCTTTGGTTAGAGCAACAGGGCTACGCGGTTTACCAATACGATCCCACGACACGGTCGTTGATCCTCGTGCCCCTCTCCTTCGCCGGGCAAGGAACGTTCATCGCCATTCACGACAGCCGTTTGAGGCAGACGGAGGCACTGTTGTCAGCCGCTCAGCGGCCCGTGCTGAGTCGCCCCATCGCCCGGTGGTTTCACTAGGATCGCGTCAAGCGAATCGCTCCTGAAATGCGTGGACGACGATCGTTACAACAGCGCCCGACGTCGCCGTTTACCGAGAGGTTCTGGCGTCCTCCCAGATGCGTAGGACGTGGGGGACGTACGTGGCGAGGGTGAAGCGCGCGGCGGCGGTTTTCTGGCCCTCTCGTGCCAGGCGAGGACCGAGCAGAGGGTCGCGCAGCACGGTCAGGACGGCGGCGGCGAGGGCGACGGGATCGCGCGGAGGCACGAGCAGCCCGTCGACGCCGTCCATGACGATCTCAGGCACGCCCCCGGCGTTCGTGGCGATCACGGGGCAGCCCGCGACCATAGCCTCGATCACCACGCGGCCGAAAGGCTCGGCCCACGAGGGCGTGAGCAGCGCCGTGGCGGCCGCGTAGATCGACGCGGCCTCGGCGACCTCGCCCAGAAAGTGGACGTGCCCGGCCACGTCCTCTCGCGCGGCGCGCTCCTTCAGCACCTGCTCGTACGACGCGTTGTCGTAGCGCCGATGCGCGCCGGGGAACTTGTTCGACCCGGCGACGAGCAGATGGGCGCCGGGTACGGTCCGGCGGACGAGGGCCAGGGCCTCGATAGCATCGTCCTGCCCTTTCCAGGGGCTGATCTGCCCGACCACGGCCAGCAAGGGCGCCTCAGGCGCGATGTCCAGTCGAGCGCGCAGGGCGCGTCCCGCTGCGTCTCGGCCACGGTAGCGCTCGGGATCGACGGCATTGTGCAAGACGGACACCTTGTCGGGGCGGCCCGTGCTGTCGCCGACGTAGCGCGAGATGGCCACGACCCTAGCGGCCGTGCTGAAAATAAGCCGGGCCGTGGCACGGCCCAGCAGGTTGTCTTGCAGCGCGTCGCGCAGATGCACCACGAGGGTCGGGCGCGGTCGGGTCATCCTCAGGGCGAGGGCGGCCACGAGGCCCGAGCGGATCGAGTTGGCGTGGACGAGGTCGGGGCGGGTGCGGCGCACGACCGCGGCGAGGTCGCGGACCGGCAAGACGGCGCGGCCGGCGTACAGCGCCAACAGGCGCGGATCACGCGCGTACCCCAACTCGAAGGGGGCGATGAGATCGACAGGCAGTCCGTCGCGCCGGGCCATGGCGACGAGATCGCCATCGGGCGCGGCGACGCGCACCCCATGCCCTGCATCCCAGGCGCCGTGCGCCATGGTCAGGAGGCTGCGCTCGGCGCCGCTCACCTGACCGGCATGGTTGTAGAAGAGGATGCGCATGGGGCTGTGCTACCTGGCGGAATCGGCGGCGGCGCACAACGCAACCTCGACGCGCGCGGCCACGTGCGCCCAGGTGTAGGTCGAGGCGGCGCGCTCTTTGGCCTTCTCACCCAGGCGATACGCACGCGCGGAATCTTCCAGCAGTGTGACTATGGCCTCGACGATGTCCAGCAACGATGTAGGGTCGACCAGTAAGCCCGTCTCGCCGTCGACCACGGCGTCGGGTATGCCCCCAGAGCGCCCGCCAACCGAGGGCTTGCCGCGCGCGGCCGCTTCGAGAAAGACGATGCCGAAGCCCTCGGCGTTGCCGTTCGCCTCGGCCCGGCTAAGCAGGGCGAAGAGGGTGCAACGATCGTACAGGCTCAAACGCTCCTCGTCGGTCACCCTACCGGTGAACACGACGCGGTCGCCGACGCCCAGCGCCTCCGCGAGGGCGGCGTAGTACGGGCGCAACGCGCCGTCGCCGGCCACGACGAGCGTCACGTCGGGGACGCGCGCGGCCACCAGCGGCAAGGCCGCCAGCAGCATATCGTGGCCCTTATAGCGCTCATCCAGACGCGACACGGTCAAGATGACCGGGCCAGGACGCCCAGACAGCCAACGCCCTGCTCCATCGTGAGAGGGCGTCGCGAGCATCGTCTCCGAGACGCCGACGCCGACGAGAGAGATGGCGGAGGGCGCCACGCCCTTCTCGGCCAGTTGGTCTGCCGTGTAGGTACTGATAGCCGTCCAGGCGCTGGCCTCACGGCTGATGCGCGGCATAAAACGTTGGAGACCACGTGCTTGCAGTTCTTTGCCGTAGACGGACACCACGAACGGGACGCCCGTGAGGCGGTGCAGCACCGGTGCAGCGACCGCGGCGAAGATATGCGCGTAGAAAACGACGGCGACGCGCTCCCGACGGATGACGCGCTGGAGCACCAGACCCAACGCCAGTAGAGCAAGGGGACGGCTGGGTGGCGCGGTGTAGCGCACGACCCGAAAAGGCACGGCGCGATCGAAAGCATCGTCTCCGGGCATACGCGGCGCCACCACCACGACCTCGTGGCGCGTAGCTAGATCGAGCGCGACCCGGTACGTCCACTCCTGAATGCCGCCGACGGTAGGCGGAAAGTCCAGCGCAACGATTAAGATGCGCATTGCTACTTGCTGCGTTGTGCCTTCAACGCGCTCCTCTTATATACGTATACGTGGCGGGACCTTCGCACATATTATACAGTAGAGAAGGCCGGACGTGCGGACGCCTCGAACGAGCGAGTAGGCTGCAAAAACACCTCGCGATGCCAGACCTCGAAGCAGAGCACCGTCCAGAGCACGACGGCATGGTCGGCGCGTCCCTCCCGGTGGTCGTCGTAAAGTGCGCGCAGCACCGCGCGATCGAGCAGTCCATGGTCCTCGTGCGAGGCAGGAAACAGATAGTCGGCCGCCATCTCCGCCAGTGCGTCGCGCAGCCACTCGCCGACCGGCACGGCGAAGGCGTGCTTGCGCCGCCGGCGCGTCTCCTCCGGCAAGACGCCGCGCATGGCCAGGCGCAACAGCGGCTTGGTAGCGGGGTTCGGTTTCTTAAAGCGCGTGGGCAACGACGCCACGTAGGCGACGATGTTTTGATCGAGGAAGGGCGCCCGCAACTCGAGCGACGCGGCCATACTCATCTTATCGACCTTCATCAAGACATCGTCGACGAGCCACGTGGCGATGTCCGCGCGCATCAGGTCGTCTATCGACGTACCCGTGCCTGCCGCCTCCGCCCAGGGCGACTCGTAGCGCGTGCGCGTCGTCAGCAGCGCCAGGCGCTGCGCCAGCGTGGCGCCGCCCGTCCACGTGACGTAGCGCTCTTCGGGTGAAAGAGGAGTCAGCATCAAAGAAGCAGGACGGTGCAGACGGTGCAGGCGCGGCGAAGAGGTCAGGCTGGACACGGCCAGGCGCGCCAAGGGCGGCGGCACGAAGGCGCCCGCGCGTTGCGCTCTGCTAGCCCAGGCATAGCGCGGATAGCCGCCGAGCAACTCGTCGGCGCCCTCGCCGCTGAGCGCCACCGTCACCGAGCGCCGCGCGAACTCGGAGATAAGGAAGGTCGGCAGCGCGGCGGGGTCGGCCACCGGCTCGTCGAAGTGCCACATCAGGCGCGGCAGCAGCCCAACCGCGTCGGCGCTGACGTGAAGCTCGTGGTGGTCGGTTCCAAAATACGAGGCGAGGGCGCGCGCATCCTTCGTCTCGTCATAGCCCCAGCCGTCGTCGCGGCGCGCACCCTCAAAACCGACGGTGAAGGTCTGCACCGGACGGGGACTATGCCGCGCCATCAGCGCCACGATGGCCGCCGAGTCGATGCCGCCGCTGAGCAAGGCGCCGAGAGGAACGTCGGCGATCATGCGCAGGCGCACCGACTCGTCGAGCAGACGCGACAGCCCGTCGGCGGCTTCCTCCAGCGTGTCCATATCGTAGGCGTCGGCCATGACCGTCTCCCAGTAGCGCTCGACCTGCAAACGGCCGCCCTCGAGCGTCAGTGTATGGCCAGCGGGAAGACACGAGACCCCCTCGTATATGGTGCGCGGCCCCGGCACGTAGCGATGCGCCAGATAGAGCGCCAGCGCGGTGGGATCGATGGCGCGGCCGACGCCGGGGATCAGGCGCAGCGACTTGATCTCGGAGGCTAGGGCGAGTTTCCCCTCGTCCCAGTGGTAGTAGAGCGGCTTCTTACCCATGCGGTCGCGCGCGGCGAACAAACGGTCGCGCCGCCGATCCCAGATGATGAAAGCGAACATGCCGCGCAGAAGATGCACGCAGGCGGGGCCGTACTCCTCGTAGAGATGCACGATCGTCTCCGTGTCGCCGTCGGTGCGCAGGGTATGGCCGCGCGCGCGAAGCGACGCGCGCAGTTCCTGGTAGTTGTAGATCTCGCCGTTGAACACGATCACGACGGAGCCGTCTTCGTTGCTGAGCGGCTGCCTGCTGCCCGCGAGGTCGATGATGTTGAGGCGGCGCATACCCAACTGCACGGGACCGTCGCCATAGGTTCCTTCGTCGTCCGGGCCGCGGTGCGCGATCAGCCTCAAGGCCGCGCGCAGATCCAACTCCTGGCGGTTATATGTCCCTACTATGCCACACAAACAGTGCCGTCTCCTCGCCTTCGCATGAGGTCCGGCATCTACCCTGAAGTCCACAGGGACGGTGCGGACGACGCCACAACGGCGCACCCTCATAGTATCCTCTTGCAACGCGGGTGCGCCACGAAAAATGCTCGTATCATGAACGAACGTCGTCTACCCAGGCGGCCTAAAGAGATGCTGCCGTCCGCTCGAACGTCGTGGCCAACGCGTCGTAGGTATAGCGTGCCTGCGCCGCCGCATAGCCTCCCTCGCCCAAAGCACGGCGCAGATCCTCAGAGTCGATCAATTGGCGTAGGCAGGCGGCCAACGCGGGGGCGTCGCCCTCGGGGAACACGAGGCCGCCGCTCGTCGTGCGGGCCAGCACGGGCAACTCGCCGTTGTCCGAGACCACGACCGGGACGCGGCAGGCCAGCGCCTCGACGACCACGCGTCCGAACTGCTCTTTATAGCCCTTGTAGGCCACGGTCGGCACGACCAGCACGTCGAGGGCGCGTAGAGCGTCCGGTACCTGTTCGTGAGCCACGGCCCCTCTCCAGCGCACGACTCCCGCCGGAATATGCAGCGCTTCTTCGAGACGACGAAGCGACGCGAGGTAGACATCGTCGCCCGTGCCGATGATGTGAACCTCGAGCGGACGTGTCGTCGCCGTCCCGGCCAGGAGAGCGGCGGCCTGCAGAAGCGTCTCCACGCCTTTCGCCGGGACGATGCGCCCTATATATCCGATAGTTAGCGTAGAGCCAACGCTAGCAAGATGGCGAGGATTAGGGGAGGGCGAAAAAAGACCTGTATCGACCGCATGAGGGAAAACAGATGCTTTAGCCCCGATCCCTTGAGCGGCAAGCGCAGCCACGGCGTCCATGCTTGTCCCAAACACATGAGCGGCTTTGGCCAACGTGAACTTGTTGATCCATGAGAACGGCGGAGGAAAGGAACGGAGACGGTTTTCCTCTGTACGAACGATGACGTGTACACCTAAGAGACGCGCGCATAGAGTCCACTGCAACGTGGCGATCGACCAAGGTTCTTCGATAACGAGCATGATGTCTGGTCGCCAGCGCATCAAGAATGGCCAAGCGAGCGGCAAATAGCATTGAAACGCTGTCGAGCCGGCCTTCAGCACGGCGCCAGAACTCAACGTTAAACGCCGATTTTCGTCCGTCGCCAGTGGTTGGACCCGCAAAGGCTCGTCGCCGTAGTCGTTTTTCCAGCGATCCGGCGTCACCAGCAACACGTGGTGACCGCGCCGGGCCAACTCGGCGAACAGCGGACGGTTCACGTCGAGGATAGCGGCGTGACTGACGGCTAGCAGACGCACTATACTGTTCTCTCTCTCGCGCGGTGCTCGATGGCCTCCCCGTAGATGCCTTCGTAACGCGCGGCCACCACGTTCTGGTCGAATGCCGCGGCGCGCACGGGGCCGGACGCGCCGAGCCGCGCACGTGCATCGGGGTCGCGCAGCAACGCCAGCAGTGACCCGGCGAGATCGTCGTCCCGGCTGATGACGCCGAAGCGCCCCTCGTCCAACACCTCACGGGCGCCCGCGTTGGGCGAGGCCACGACCGGCGTCCCGCAGGCCAGCGCTTCGACGTAGGGCACGCCAAAGCCCTCGTAGGAACTGGGCAGGCAGAAGACCCAGGCCTGCCTGTAGAGCGTCGCCAGCTCCTCCGTCGAGACCTTGCCGCACCAGCGCACGCCCTTTTCGGCGGCGCCCTGCTCGGCCACGATCCAGAGTTCGGCCTCTGGGATCGCAAGCTTGATCTTCTCGCGGAAGAGCGAGAGCAGCAGGTCGCCGCGCTTGCGGCCCAACATGGCTCCGACGAAAAGGATCGACGGCGCGGCGGAGCGCGGCTGCTTCGAGGGACTGAAGACCGTGAGGTCGACGCCACAGGGCACGATCTCGTCGAGGCCAGGGATGCAGAGCGCCGTATCGCGTGAGATGCCCGTCACGATGTCGGCCCGGCGCGCGGACAGGTGCTCCAGGGGAATCAGAGCCGTCTGCGAGAGGCGCCGGCGCAGACGCACCGCGCTGTCGCGCTCGCGGCGGGCCGAGCCGTAGAACGTACGCACCCAGGGCAGCGACTTATGCGCGGCGAAGTGGTCGTCGCCGTGCGCGTGCATGACGTCGAAGCGCGAAAAGTCGGGGCGCGCGAGCAGCAACGGGGCCAGCACCATGCGGCCGACCACCGCCTCGCCCCAACGCGCCAGCGGCAGCCGTACGACCCCATACAACGCATCGTCGGGCGCGGGATCGAAGGTCAGCACCGTGAGCTCGTGCCCGCGCGAGACGAGGGTATTGGCCAGCCGATGCACGACATAACTGACGCCGCCCTCTTTCGCCCGCGCCGGGCTGGGGAGAGTGGCGTGGTAGAAGGCGATCCTCATGCCAGGCGACGTAGGAGTGGGGGCGACGGGGCGGGCGCCTCCTGCTCGGCTTTCTCCACGTGAGGCAGGGCGAAACAAAGGCCGGCCAGCCCCCAGAAGTAGATGCTGCCCGGCGCGGACATCAAGGTCTGCCCGGCGATGAACGTCGAGGCCAGGGCGACGATGCCGGCGAGACAGCCCAGGGCCGTGCTCTTCAAGAGTGGGTCGGAAAGACGCGCGTAGACGCGCCAAGACTCGCGCATAAAGAGCAGCGCGATCAGCAGCAGCAGGATGCCGCCGCCAGCGCCCATCTCGGCCACGATGCTCAAGATCATGTTGTCGCCGCCGGCGCCTGCCGTCACGTTCGTCACGCCGGCAAGTTGAGCGACCGCGCCCACGCCCGGCCCCACGCGTCCCATACCCTGCCCCAGGGGCTGCTGCACCGCCAAGGGCACGATTTGTCCGAGCAGTCCGCTACGGCTGCTCGAGGTGAGAGCTTGCGCTGGATCGAACAGCGTCGCCGCCCGAACCACTGCTGCGCCCCCTGTCAGCGTACCCACCGCGCTCAAAGCGAGGTTGAAGAACAGCGCTCCGATGAGCACCGGCAAGATAGCCTTGCGCCTGCCGGACAGCGCCACGACGAGCAGGCCGATCACCGCGCCGGCCAGCGTATCACGTACGCCGCTGGCCACGAGCGAGACGAGCAGCACCATCACAGCGGGAACGCCTAATCCCAGGACCGCCGCGCGGGTCAACGCACCGCGGAATCCGATCAGCAGCGCCACCAGCAGGGGAACCGCGATCATGTACTCGACGAGACCGCCGACGACCGAGATCGGGAAGGCATTGGACAGGTGCGTCACGGGGTCCGTGTAGACGTTAGTGGGATCCAGAGCCGCCTTGGCGAAGCCCGGCCCCAGCCTCGCTACCTGTGCGGGGCCAATGGCGACGAAGACGATGGTCAACGCGGCGCCGAGCAGAGATGCGATCAAGGTCATGGCCAAAAATATGATGACCCGTCGGCGCGTGCGGAACTCGGCCGCGATCAACGGGAAGAAGACGATCGGCAAAATGTAGCTGATGACGCCGCCCAGTGCAAGAAGGGGCGTGGTCATCGGCGCGAAGACGAGCAGGCAGGCCAGCACGACGAAGAGCACCACCGGCGTGGAGACGGGAAGCGGAGTGCGCTCTTTGCCGTCGAAGCGCTTGTTGGCCAGACCGGCGCCCCAATGCAGGATGATAGGAACCAGAATGAGCACGGGTCCTAGATGGACGATCGTGTTGTACGACGCGGCGAACTTCAAGAGGGGAGAGAGGGCGGAGTAGGAGTAGTAGATGATGACGCTTATCCAGGTCGGCAGCACCAGCAGAGCGAGACCTAAGGCGACGATCAAGGCGACGATGAGGGCGATCGCGCTCCCCGAGACGAAGGTATAGGAGATCGCCAGTGTAGCGATGGCGGCAAGAAGAACGGCGATGAACGCCGGAGGGGGCGTCAGCGTCGCGCCGGCGCCCGAGCGAGTCGACAACATATGAGAGAAACTACCTCTTCACGCCATGGCGATAGGACCAAGCTCGATCCAGAAACCGCGCGTACTGCTCTACCATGGCTTCTACACTAAACTCCTGTTGTACCCGCAGGATAGCAGCTTGCCCCAATCGTACACGCAGCGCCCCGTCGTCAGCCAATAGCTCCAGCGCATCGGCCAGCGCAGCGGCGTCGCCCGGAGGGGTCAGCAGGCCGTCGACACTGTCGCGGATGATCCCCGGTGAACTACCCGCCGCACTGACAACAGCGTGGTTCATCGTCGAGCCAAAACGTCTTCATACAAGTTTTCAAGGGCGCTGAGCAAAGCCGTCGTGCTGTAGAAATTGAAAGCTCTAGCTTTACCACGTTCACCCATCGCGTGAGCTTCTTGAGGGTTTCTCAGCAACGTGCAGATGGCGTCCGCGAGGCCGTTCGAGTCGTCAGGCTCGACCAACAACCCCGTTTCACCATCGACCACGATGCGACTAGGACCTTCAACTCTCGTCGCAACCACAGGTTTACCTGCTGCCATGGCCTCGGTTACGGCAAGGCCGAAGGGCTCACCAAACGCTGGATGCACCAGCATCTCGCAAGAGTACAACAGCCCAGCCACCAAATCATCGTCGAGAAAGCCCGTGAAGATGACCCTCTCCTCAAGCCCCATCGTCATCACGGTTTCCCGGACCGTCTGAGCGTACTCTTCGTGCATCCCGAACAGGCTGCCGCCAACCACGACAAAGCGAGCCTCGGGGAACATCTTCAACACCTGTGGGACGGCGGCCAGGAGCGTCTCGTGCCCCTTCGTCGGTTGCAGCCGAGCCAGCATGAGGATGATGCGCGCGTCATCGTCGAGGTGCAACCGCGTCCTCATATCAGCAGGTGGAGCAGTTATTGTCGATTGGTCAATGCGGTCACTGGCGGGATAAAGCACGTGTGGAGCTTTGACGCGTTTGTAGCGTAAGAAAACGTCTGCTGTCACATCGGCGCTGAAGACGTAGCGCGACGTAGGCAGCCGCAGGTACAACCAACGTATTAAAGACTGACGCCAGGATTTCGTGGCCGGAGGATCGTAAATCTGCCAAATAGACCGGCAACGAGTGAGAGCGGCCACGGCGCTGCCATAGAGATGCGGGCCGAAGCCGTTACTGTGAACGATATCCGTTCGTTCGTGGTAGGCGATGGCGGAGACAGCCAGAATAGTGTGCAATGTCCTCCCAATCTGCCGTCGCCGATGGTGGGGCATCACATAGACACGCACCCCCAGCGCTCGCAACTGTTTAGCAAGAGGACCTGGAGAAAGGAAGACGACGACAGGACGGAAGCGGTCTCGATCGATATAGCGGATATAGGTACGCAGAACGACTTCGGCGCCTCCTTCTTCGGCGAAGGCGTCAACGAGCATCACCGTCTTCGTCACCATGAAGAAGATGGCTCTTGGTGTTGTGAATCAACTATCTGTCGTACGATTGACGGCCAGGAGAAGCAGCGCTGTTCTAAAGCACGGCCTCGATCGGACAGATTCTTCCGTCTCTCTACATCGCCTGCCAGCGCCACCATCAAGGCAATAAAAGCCTCGTCATCACCGACATCAGACATGGCGACGGAGCCATCGAATATCTCGTGCTCCGTTAGGAGTCCTGAGGTCGCGACGACCGGCAGGCCATGCTGCAGCGCGGCAATAGCAGAGGTTCGCCGCGTCGAGATGCCATCCACTGTGGGATAAGCGAATAGGTCGCCGCATTGGAGGTACCCAGAGGCTTGGGCGGCATCGACGTAGCCGGTGCAGTACATTATATGCACGGGAAGAAGTGGTGCGTCGCCGAGCCGCGCCAACTCATCCTGGCCCTGGCCGATGACAAGTAAGAAGGCCGGTAGACCTGTCGCGCGAAGTCTCTCCATGGTTTTCAGGATCAACTCAATACGTTTGGAGCCGTGCAAAGAGCCAAAAAACACGACGACTATGTCGTCAGGAGTGGCGCCCATCTCTTGTCGCAGCCTCACACGATCGGACGCTTCTAGGGCAACGAGCGGTAGGTTCGACCCTACCACAACGCGATAGATGTCCTGACGCCGCCATGGCAGCCAGGATTGCATCTGATGGGTCCAGAACTGTGTCGTGAAGACCGACCGCGTGGAACCAAGAACCATAATGACCAAAGCGACGCGCTGCACGATCCCGCGCAGCGTGTCCGTGACGTTTCTCCACAAGGGGACAAAGGGTTCATGCACCACCGTAACGACGCGCAGACCATAGCGGCGCAAGAACCAGGCGAGGAGTGGAGCTGCAAAGCTCATGCCGCGCCGGACATAGAGTGTCGGGACGTACTGGATCAGCACGACATCCGGCCTTGCGAGAGCTATCCTATGGGCCAATACTATCATCCCCCCAACCGACCACGAGGCCACTACCGGATGGACGGTGAGGCCAGTCTGTTCGGCACGTGGGGCTCCGCTGCTTGTATAAACATCGACTTGCGCCCCACTCTCAGCTAGAGTTTGAGCGAGCATCCCTGTATGGTCGCCCACGCCGCAGCGATCGGGTGGGTACGTAGGGGCAACAAGAGCGATGCGTAAGCTCATTCTTCCTTATATCTTCCAGGAGTAGTCTCAGCATTAAATCTGAAGAGGGCGCGAGGATGCCAGGAACTCTGAAACATCATGAGGGCAACCAGCACCGCAGCCATGACCCCGGCAGCCAACTCAAAGCCAGGGCCAAAGCAACTCGGGGGCTAGGCTCCATATGTAATCCTGTCCTCAGGTGACGCCGTGCGTCCTTTAGCAATCCTGTCCGGAGAAGTGCAATACCGTGGCTGATATGCGCCACAGCATACTCATGCCGAAAATGTGGCCAAAGAGATGCAAGATATGGGTCACGCAGGAACTCTCGAAAGATGAAAATATGAGCCTTGCTCGTGCGCAAGCGACCGACTCTTGTTTCCGCACCTGGATGAACGCGGTAATACGTGAGTCGCTCTGAGCAGTAATAGGCAGCTTGATTATGCTGGCTTGCAAGATATCCTATCCAAAAGTCATATGATGGCCCGACTTCCACTGGAAAATCGGACCAATTCAGAGATGATATACGCATGACTGCCGCCATAACTACTGGAACGCTCTGCGTTCTCAGCGCGATATCGAAAAAGGGCCGATGTAAGCCCGGATCGAGATCCGCGCGGTTAAAGCGCTTTGTTGCCGCCTCCGTTGCATCTTGGTTTAGATGACCGTGCTCATCGATAATGTAGTGGTCTGAGAAAGCAATAGCAACGGTTTCATCAGATTCAAGAAAGAGGACAAGCACCTCTAAAAAGCGCTCCCCCCACACGTCGTCGTCATTCAAGAATGCGATGTATGTTCCCCGCGCGCGCCGCACCGCGGACAGCGTGTTTGCCGCAACGCCTACATTAGTTGGATGACGGAAATAATGCACGCGCTCGTCATTGAATGAAGAGACTACGTCAGCCATACTTTCAGGGCCGCTGTCATTAGAGACAATGACTTCTATATTACGATAGTTCTGATTGAGCGCGCTGCTTAACGCCTCATGTAGATACGCCGCTCGGTCATACGTCGTAATTATGACGCTAACCAAAGGCTGCTCTACTAAGGTGTCTCGTGCAGATAAATCGTTCGAGATAATAGCTTCCACCTTGTGTACTTGTAGTAACGATGAAACGTCCAAGGGCATGAATTACGGTTACTTTTTTGTCGCACGCAAATAATAGCGAAACACTAGCAGTGGACGAAGTCGCGCTGGGAGAAGTTTGTAGAGTGCCGTGGAAAATCGTCCTGCAGCACTCTGGAACACCTCGACATCGGCGTATCCACTCTGCTCGAGAAGTGTGGTCATGCTGGATAAGGTAAAGAAACGAAGATGCCCCCAGTCCAAGCTTCCGCCCTTCGTGTAATCCCAGTGACCTCTAATCAGATTTTGGACAACACGCCAGTATTGCACGTTGGGAATGCTTGTAATAACTGTCCCACCAGATGTGACGAGCGAAGATTGCGTCCTGACTGCCGCCCATGGGTCTACTAAATGCTCGATGACGTCGCCATAGATAATGCAATCAAAGGACTTCTCCTCAAAAGGAAGTGCTTCCTCAACATTGGCGGTAACGACCTGATCGAGCTTATGCGATGCAACCGCAGCAGCATCGGCGTCAATCTCGACGCCAGCCACGTAAGCGCCCCGCTTCTTTAGCGCTTCACCTAGCTCGCCTGTGCAGCAGCCAACATCGAGGATGCGGCGACTTGCGGGGATTAATGGAAGAAGATCGTTGCGCTGCACTTGGTACATAGCGCCGAACCATGTCTTCGTCAATCCAACTCACTCCTTACTCATGCTTCGAGCTTTCGAAGACTACGCTTGACAACATCATCTTACGATACGATCCGTACCATAGTGATAAATGACATATTTCGATGACTGCAAATCGGCAACCTGATTAGACAGACTTCTTAACACTTTGAATACTACTGTATGCACCTTTGTATATCTCTAGGGTGCGCGTCGCGATGTTAGACCAAGAATACTCATGAGCTACGTGCTTGCACCACGCTGAAAGCTGTATGTAGTCGGCGCTGTCGAGCAAAAGCAAGTCGCAGATGCGATCGGCGAATGCCGTGATATCTCCAGGAGGGACAAGAAGGGTAGGATCAAGAGAATTTAACGTCTGCCGTGATCCAGGGACATCGTAGGCTACAACAGGCAGCCCGGCCGCCAATTGCTCCAAGACGGCATAGGGGAAACCTTCTATATAGCTTGGGAACGCACCGACCGTGCCTTCACTTAACAGACGTGGAAGATCATCGTTCGAGTAGTGTGGAACTATCGTTATCCCCTCATTGGGCGTACAGTGCAGGTCTCGTAAAACGGCGGACGCACTGCTCCCCGTTCCCAAGAATAAGAATCGCGTAGAAGGGAGGCGCTTTCGGACCCGCATTATAACTTCCGCCCAGTCGAGGGAGCCTTTGCGCATAGACCATGACCCTACGAAAACAACTGTTTTCGATTGTATACGTCTCGTACTATCCGGGGAACACGCGGCAAGCTGCTCTTGCTGCTGCTCATTTAAGCCGAACGGAACGTAAAACGATTTCTCGCCATAATGAAGGTGTTGCGCCATATAGTTATACTCATCCTCATTACAAAGCATAATACAATCGGCAACGGCGAAACTTTTATTTGTTGCGGCAACAGACTTGAAGAAAAGTCGTGCCAAACGGCGTAGAAGGAAGCCAATCGGATGTTCACCAGAGCGCGAGTGTTTGGCCAACATAGCAGACTGCTGAGTGATGAACTGCTCGTAGAAATGAACGAGGCCAACCGAACGTACGCTTAGCACTCCAGAAAACTTTAACGCCTCTTTGGACTTGACGATATTGTGCTGTTGCGCGTCGATCACATCGTACTTTGCGCCGTTAGCGCGAATAAATCGTGCGGCCCTAATCTGAAATAGTGTGTGCTGGAAATAGACGGCAAGGCTGTTAGCGGGGATATGAGCGCTACGTATATCGAAAACATCTACCTGGTGGCCGCGTCGGCGAAACTCTTCAGCCAGCTCGAACTGTGCGCGTGGCCCCCCTAGGTCGCGCGTCCAAGGCATATGAAGGACCATCAATATTCGCAACGCTTAATTCTCCGCAGTCGACAAAACCAATCCGCCTTCATCCTCCATCAGCTTTTCAACCTTTGTCGGGACCACTTCGTCATTGACAACGCGGGTTCAAAGAGCCATGCAGGCCCTACTACTATGAGGACTACGACATAAACTAGAGCAACCGTAAAAGCGCCTGGTAACGGTGCTATCATGCCATGAAAAGATGGGGACACTACTATCGCACCAATAGATACGCTGGCGAGAAACGGAATTAAAACGATCTTGGCAATAGGATCTAGTAAACGTCGCATCGAATGCTGACCAAAACTCCTGAACTTCAGGACTACCGCTAATGCAACAGAGACGATGTACCCTATCACGACGCCGTTAAATCCAATGAGCAACACTAAGGGAACACTGATAAGTATGTTGTACACTGTTCGGACAACTTCAGCCTGCGTCGATTTATTGACTGCCCCAACGCTACTTAACGTCACGCTAAGGACAATACTTAAGACATCTATGTTTAGAGCACAGGCATATACGATAAGCGCAAATATGGCTGGTTGCCATCGATTGGTGAATATCCATGCTACGAGGCCGGGTCCTACCGTCACCAATACCGCAAACCATAGCATTGTTGCCGTCAGCAGATATGCGAGGTATCGAGCTATCACTCGCTCCACTTCCGCTCTATTGTCTTGGAGACGAGCCAAATGCGGAAAAGCGACTCTCGTCACGATGCCAACAAGAACTATTGGTTTCTGACCGTTGGTGCTCGCGAATGCAATAAACCCGACGGCCTGGGGGCCGATGATAGATGCGGTTAGTACGGGAGTAATCCATGCATCCAACTGGTTGGCAATGAGTTGTAATTGAAAAGGGATGCCGAACTTTATCATGGCAAGGCCCTCAGACTTGTCAAACCGTACCCTAATCGGCCATGGAGCATTAACGTACATGAGTATTGATCCTGTAAGCCCTCGAACGATCGTAGCAATAGCTAAGCTCCAGATACCATGTTTAGTCACGACGAGCAGTACTAAAATCACTTGGTAGCTTACGGCTTCTACAACTTCAATCCATGCTAGCGTTTGATAGCGCAGGTTTCTCTCCATCTGCAGAGCACTTATCGACCTCCATGAGGCGAGAATAAGGCTTAGTGCTAAGGCTCGGATTAGCCACAGAAGCGTCTCCGCTGGAACGTTACGGTAGAGATGGCTGAATAAGGGAGCAATGAGGAACAACACGAATACGACGAGTAGAGTTAGTAACTGCTGTACGCTGAAACCTATTTGCAGTTCTTTCTCCGTAATGTCTTTCTTGCGTTGAATTAGAAAGGAGGATAGTCCAAAGTCCCCAAATAATGCAATGATTCCAACAAAAAATGAGGCAATGCCAAACAGCCCGAACTGCGTTGGAGTGAGAATGCGAGCTACAATGACGCCTCCTCCAAAGGTTAGGATTTGGAGAAATGCTTGCCGCCCAAGTAGGAGGGTAATACCTTTCTTCGCCTTAGCATTGATAGTTTTTGTGGAGGATGAGTCTTCAGAACTCACGGCGCTCTACCACTAAATCTCGGTCAGCATTCATTTACCGCTCCAGGCGAAATTTAACTACCTTGGCTGGATTACCAAAGGCAATCGCGTTCGCAGGAATCGACTTAGTAACGACAGCTCCCGCTCCAATCACAGCGCCATCGCCGATCTCGACCCCCGGAAGAATGACGACGTTAGCCGCAATCCATGTATCACATCCAATCGATACGTCACGATGTTTAGTGTCATATCCAGACTGGCTTATACGCTGGCCCTGCTCAGGCACAGCGTGATTCGCCGCGATGATCGACACGAATTGCGCAATTATCGTTCCACTTCCAATCCGGATATTTCCACCCGCAGCGCGGACATTGTTGAATTCGTTAATATAAACATTGTCTTCAATAACTAAATAACTATTATCAGAAGCGCCGATGTAGGTGTACCGCCCAACAACGCATCCTTTGCCTAAAGAGAAAGAACTTGACGCATCAACATCGACGATTGCTGTAGGATCGACACTGCTGCTGAAACCTTCCACGAATTGTAGAGCGGTGTACCGCCTCCAATGTTGCCGCGTGATCTCGCGGACGACTCTTACTATGTAGAGACCAAACTTAGGCCCGTTGCGTGCTTTTAGGATGAGGGAGCTTTTATACCATTCGGTAGGTTTGTTCAACTATATTGTCCTGATCGCTAAAACAAACGCATTGATAGCTTCGCGGTTTCGCGGCAAGACATCCAATCAAGATGCTAAAGAGGTACCTTGACCAGAAATGCTTCATTCCCCCTGAATTTATCTGACAACCCTGGCTGACACCACCACTATAGCTTATGCGCTTGCCGACTTTGGCATCCTACTTGCAGCAGTTTCATGGGAGGTTGATGCTGGGCTGCCAGAAACAATCCGTGCGATACTCTACCTGACGAGGATTCTAGGCGAAAAGCGTGAAGGGATGGATGCGATAGCGACGCTGATCAGCGTGGGCTTTATGGCCGCGGCGGCGCTCTGGGTGGGCGCCCTGGCGCTGCTGATGGTGGTGCTGCGCGGAGGCAGCGCCTGTGCATCTACATCCATTGTTCTAAATACTTAGGTGACAAAAACGCCCACCTTTGTACACCGGTCCTGAATTCCGACAGCGCAAACTGCTGATCCGCAGGTTGTAAATTGCGTAACACTGGATACGCCTGTGGGTCACGCGGCTGAACGGAAATCAAGCGTATGTCATGCGATTGCTCGAAGCGAGCTGTTATGCTGGCCGTAACATCAGGAACGATGCTTTCGTGCAACTCTATCAGCAGCGATGCCCGACCTAACTCCGGCGCCTTTTGTGGCTGAAGTAGATCGAACTCGCATCCCTCACAGTCGCAGAGGATTAGCGACATCTCAGTTGTGTATTTCCGCAATGTATCGTGGGTGCAAGTTCCAGCAATCGTCATCCGGTTGCCGACATTGTTTAACTTAGCCATGGTGCGACAATAGCGCTGCGCGTGGGGGTCTGTATCGAAGGCATAGATGTGAGCGTTAGGCAGACGCATGGCTAGACCTACCGCATAATATCCTTCAGCACAACCAATATCGATAATGGTCGTTGGGCATTGCTCCACGATTTTTTCAATCGTTTCGTGCAGCTCGCTCTCGTAGCTCCCCGTTACCATAGGAGCGACATTAAAGATCCAGGAACCTTTGGCGTATAACATGCCAGCAAATGGACCCGACATAACTGTGTATGTTTGGCCCTTGGAAGACCCGGCGAGTACATTTTCCACTCTTGCCGTAACGTCCTCGAATCGTCGCGCGAGTTTGCGTTTCCATAATCTTGACCTGAAGCGCATAACGCCAGGGGCGTATTTGGTCAGAACCTTGGTATCAGGCCGAAAAGTCGGGGATCAGGCGGCGACCGCGAGGAGCGACGCAGGCGGACGCACAGCCTGCTGCAGGATGAGGGCAGCGAGGGACGGCAGGCGCGCCGCACCGCAGAGGCGATCATA
>JAABUX010002864.1_pt1 | contig 23667 bp, 20 predicted proteins | sample 5561851 | NCBI WGS metagenome assembly JAABUX01 (sample SAMN10711883, study PRJNA513361) | rock metagenome | isolation source: Antarctica rocks | place: Antarctica: Victoria Land, Richard Nunatak red sandstone | collected 2016-01-03 | reverse complement strand
CATTGTTGAAGTTGTGGGCGAAACCGATCGCGAACGTCCCGAGTGCTTCCAGGCGCCTGGCACGACTGAGCCGGTTCTCTAACTCGATCCGGTCCATGGACCCGAAATGGGCAGGAGGCGCCGTCCCGCCGATCGGATAGGCTGGCAGAGGCGGTGGTGCTCGCAGAGGTCCGGATGGCTGCTCCTCGAGATGCTTCATCACCATCCTCGCGGCTGTCTCGAGCTGGACGTCGCGGCCGATGGTCGCCTCGTCCAGCACGTCTTCCACATCAATGTGGGGTCACCGCACGATTTATTCAAAATCGTACGCTAAGTCGCTGCGGCCGAGAACATTGAGCGAACATCTCTGAGGGGCCTGAATTCGGCCACGGGTTGGGCTGTTGTCCAAACCTAGTCGCCGGTCAAGGCAATGTGCTCCCAGCCGAGCGGGGCGACATGGGCCAGAAAGTCGTCGGGGACGACAACGCCTTGGGACCGCAGATGCCGCACGGCACGATCCAGATAGACCGTGTTCCAGTGCACGATGGCAGCGGTGATCAGGCTGAGGCCGGATGCTCGGAAGCTTTGGTTCTCGAAGGAGCGATCACGGATTTCGCCGTGCCGATGAAAGAAGACCGCGCGACGTAGGGGATGACTGGCCTCGCCCTTGTTGAGCCCGGCATGGCTGCGCTGGCGCAGTTCGGGATCGGACAGCCACTGCAGGGTGAAGAGGGCGCGCTCGATCCGGCCGAGCGCCCGCAAGGCGCGCGACAGCGCGTTGCCCGGCCCCGCAGCGGCGAGCTTGCGCAGGATGGTGGAGGGCAGGACAGCGCCGGCCTCGATCGACGCCTTCAGGCGCATCAGCTCCGGCCATTGGCGGATGATCGTCGCCGTGTCGATCGTGTCGCCGATCAGCGGCTCGAGCAGCGGATACGCGCTTGCCTTTTCTACCGCATATAGCTTGCGATCTTGAGATCCTTGATCCGCGGCGCGAACCGGAAATCCAGGAGGTGGCACAAGCCGAACACGTGATCGGTGGCGCCGGCGGTGTCGGTATAGTGCTCACCGATGCGCAGGTCAGTCTGGTGCACATGATGCAGCAGGCCGTCGAGCACGTAGGGCGCTTCGCTCACCGTGGCCGCGATCACCCTGGTATGGAACGGATCGTAGCGCCCCGACACGTGGGTGTAGATCACGAAAGCGGGCTCGATGCCGTATTTGGCGTTGACGGCACCGCCCGATCCGGCTCGGCCGCCTGCCCTGAAATACTGGCCATCGGAGGACGATGTGGTTCCGTCATCCCAGAGCGCCGCGATCGGCAACCGATGATGAGCGTTCACGATGGTGGCGGTGCCTGCAGCGTAGTTGTCGTCGCTGATGTGCCACTGCGCGATGTTGACCAGGTGATGACAGCTGAGGCCACGTGAGGCGTCCACCATGCGCGACAGGCCTAGATTAGTACCGTCTGCCAGGATCGCGGCGAGCAGGGCCGGCTTGTCGAAAGCGGGATTGCCAGTCCTCAAGTGGGTGAAGCGGTCGGCGAACCCTGTCCAGCCGTCGACATCCGCGAGGACCTCGGTGATCCGTGCGCGTGGCATCATGCCATAGAGCCGGTCGGCCAGAACGCGCGCGGCCTCCGGGACGCTCGGCTTGCTGCGGGCGATGTAGAGCTTGCCCTCCTCGATCTCGATGCCGTCGAGATCGCCGACGGCCGCGCGTTCGGCGACCAGGTTCAGACGCTCGTGCAGGGCGACGGCGCGGCCGTCGACGTATCGATCAGGATCGGTCTCGCCGCCGATTTCAGTCCTCACGTGGGTGCCCGCCGGCAACAGGTATTCCTCGAAGGCGCGCCAGTCGCGGCTGTCTGTCACCCAGATGTCGCGTCCTCTCAGATGCTCGCGCAACGTGGCGAGCACGGCCGTCTCATAGAGACGCCGATCCGGCCGGCCGCTCGAAAAGATCAGCCGGCGCCACCGTGGTGGCAGGAAAGCAGCAGGCGGTCGTTTTGGGAGCTCGCGGGCGACGTCCCGGTTCATCGCCTTGATGAGCTCGATGGCGGCGAGGGATCGTGTGGCGTGCTCGACTGAAACGAGAACGCCTCGAGGAAGCCTGGGCTGAACCAGCGCAGGACGGCGTAGCGCTCGGCGGCCGTCACGAGGATCTCCTGGTCCGCGACGTGGGCGACGGATTCGATGATCGGCAGCGCGGTGTCGAGCCGCTTCATGCCGATGTCCCGCTCCACGACGGCGACGCCATCCTCGCCGGTCTCGCGGGCCTGCTTGAGAGCCGCGATCGTGCGGCGAAACAGGATCAACGCCTTCGCGACATCGCGCTTGGTCGCCTGAAATCGGCGTTCGTCCCGGTTCCGGCCCTTGGAGAACAGGGACCCGAGATACTTCTCGAACATGGCCAGCGTCGCGTCCGCGATCTGGACCGCCAAGGTCGCCGCCTGGGCCACGAGGACCGCAGCGCGTCGGGTCGGCTCGAGATCGGCGATGTGTTGCGCGGTCATGATGCCGCCCTCCTCGACCAGACGGCGCAGCCGGGTCGGATGGACACGCGTCGCGCGCGGGCCGTGCGTTCCAAGGCCGCGCACGTAACCGAGCCGGTCGAGCAGCGCGATCATGTTGGACGGTGCCGGCGACTTTGGGCAGTCCCGAAGCCACGCGAAGCGAGAGCGGCGCACTGCGGGGTCGACCAGGAGCAGGGTCTCGAGAGCCAGGCGCTCAGCAAGGGTAAGATCATCCGCGAGCGCCTTGAAGGCCCGCGTGCGGGCGCGCACCCGGGCTGCAAGACCGATCCGCTCCAAAACCGCCGTGGCGGGAACGAGCACATTGCTCGTACGCAGGTGGGCGAGCATGGCCTGGACGATCGGCTCGCCGCGGTCCGTGGCCCAGGCCGCGTCGGTGCCCGCTTGCAAGCAGGCGCGCCAGTCGGCGAACCGGAAGCTGCGCAAGCGCAGATGCTCCTGGAGTTCGAGCAGATACTCCCGCCGGGTTTCGGCGCGCTGGGCATACTCCGCAAACAACGCCGGCTCGATCCCGAGCTGGCCGGCGACGAAGTCGATCATCGGCGGCGGGGGCAATTCCGAGGCGGCCAGACCGCGTCCGGGGTAGCGGAGGGCGCAGAGCTGTACGGCAAAACCCAGGCGGTTGCTGGCGCGCCGCTTCGACCGGATCCTGGCCAGATCGTCGGCGCTGAGCACGAAGTGCTTGGCCATCTGGGCTTGGTCGACAGGAATGGCGAATAGCTTGGTGCGCTGCTCGACAGACAACAGAGCGCGACGGGGCATGGGGGCTCGTCTTGCGGAAGGAGATCCGTTCATAACCTGATTACCTTTGGAAGCCGTTCTGAAAGAGGGTATCGAAAGGGAGTGTTCCTGGAGTCGTCGTGACGGCCAGATCCGTTCGAAAACGAGTGTTTGTGAAAGCCACCGAACCGGCTGGCAGCGGCCATCTGCTCGGCTATGCGCGGGTGTCCATGGGCGATGAGCAGACGAACACCCTACAGGCCAAGGTGCTGCGAACCGCCGGCTGCCGTCGCATCTTCGAGGAGACCGCTTCGGGTGGGCGCTGGGATCGGCCGGAGTTGCACCGCATGCTCGATCACCTGCGCGAGGGCGACACCGTAGTGGTCTGGAAGCTCAATCGCCTGTCCCGCTCGCTCAAGGACGTGCTTCACATCATGGAGCGCATCGCCGAGACAGGTGGCGCCTTCCGCTCATTGACCGAGAACATCGACACCACGACGGCCGCTGGCCGAATGATGATGCAGATGGTTGGCTCGTTCGCCGAGTTCGAACGCGCAATGATCCGCGAACGGACATCGGCCGGCCCAGCGGCGGCCCGGGCGGAGGGCCGTATCGGCGGCCGACGACGCAAGCTCGACGTTGCCAAGCGGCGCGAGATTGCGGAGAGCGTCATCACCAGCCGTAAGTCGGGCGCCGACATGGCGCGGCTCTACAACATCAGCCAGCCCACCGTGTCGCGGATCGTTGCGCAGCACCGGACGAGCGGGCGGAACGCCTGACTTCCAGATGTTGACGACAACTCGGACCGTCGACGAGAACCGCCCCGTCGGCGGCTTTGCGCTTGAGGTGCTGGTGACCTTCGCCAAGTTGGGCGTGAGCTGCTTCGGCGGCCCGGTTGCGCACCTCGGCTACTTCCGTTCCGAAATTGTGGAACGGCGCCGTTGGGTCGATGAGCGTGCCTATGCCGATCTGGTGGGACTTTGCCAGTTCCTTCCGGGGCCGGCCTCGAGCCAGACCGGTTTCGCTCTCGGCTTGATGCGCGGTGGCTACCTGGGTGGGCTTGCCGCCTGGACGGGATTCACGCTGCCGTCGGCAATCTTGTTGGTGCTGTTCGCTTACGGTGCCGGAAACCTGTCGAACTCGGTCGCCGGTGCTGGATTGCTGCATGGGCTGAAGCTGGTTGCGGTCGCCATCGTGGCGCAGGCCGTATGGGGAATGGCGCGCAACCTTTGCCCAGATCGGGAGCGCGCGTCGATTGCCGCCCTTGCCCTCGTGCTGGCGCTGCTCGCGCCGACGTCAATCGGCCAGATCAGCGCGATCATCCTGGGTGGCGTTGCTGGCTTGTGGTTCTGTCGGTCGAGTCCTGCCGTGACAACCCCTTCAGCGCCGCCCTCACTCAACATGCCCGTCTCTCGCCGGGCTGGTGTCGCGTTCCTGGCGCTGTTTGTGGCGCTGCTTTTCCTGTTGCCGTTGCTGCAAGGGCTCGGAATGGGCGTCGCCCTCCTCGACGCGTTCTACCGCTCCGGCGCGCTCGTGTTCGGCGGCGGCCATGTGGTGCTGCCTCTTCTGCGCGACGCTGTCGTCACTCCCGGTTGGGTCTCGGATAGCACTTTCCTCAACGGTTACGGCGCTGCCCAGGCGATGCCCGGTCCGTTATTCACTTTCGCTGCTTATCTCGGTGCGAGTGTAGAGGGGCCGTGGGGAGGGATCGTCGGTGCGGTGGTTGCGCTCGTCGCGATTTTCCTGCCGGGCATGCTGCTTCTGATGGGCGTGCTGCCATTCTGGGCGTCGTTGCGCTCGCAGCCGCGTGCTCAGGCTGCCGTGCGCGGCGTGAACGCGGCCGTTGTAGGTCTGCTGGGAGCCGCGCTTTATGACCCCGTATGGACAAGCGCCGTCCTTAAGCCGTCGGACTTCGCCCTGGCTCTGGTGGGCTTCGTCCTCTTGACGGTTTGGCAGGCGCGCCCTGTGCTGGTCGTGGCGTTGGGTGTGCTCAGCGGCATCGGTCTAAGGGTGATCGCTTAGCGTACGATTTTGAACAAATCGTACGGTGACCCCAATGTCGGGCGCGACCCCTTCGTTCTCGATGATCCAGTGTCCGTCTGCGCTGGCAAGCGCGTCCTTCGGTCGTATCCTGACGACTTGAGTCGAGCTGAAGCGCCGGAGCGACCGGCTATCGCAGGGGCAGAGCAACTGTCAGCCCATACGCCGCACTCACCGCCGTTCCCGGTAATTGATAACCGACATCGACGATAGACTGACAGTCGCCGTGGTCGTCTTGCTTCTGACCGTCATGCGAAGCCGGAGATTTGTGGAGTTCAGTATCTGGCGTTAGAGCGTGGCCGGGACGTGAGGCTGATGGCGGACAAGAGCATGATAATCACGCGCGGATTATCCTTGCGGTGTCGCATTTCTGAGAATGTGCATCGATCTTGGTCCGGTGGGGGGGCGAACAAATATCGACAGGGCACAACTTCGGGTGGTAGGTGAGGGGCAACAAAACCTGTGGTGGTAACGGTGCGTGTGCTTCTCGTGGAAGACGATGTTACTGCCGCCAGAAGGATATCCACGATCCTGAGATCTGCCGGCTTCACGATCGATCATACCGAGCTGGGGCGCGAGGCCTTGGAGATGGTAGGCCGATACGACTACGACCTGATCCTTCTTGATCTGCTGTTACCGGATCTGGAGGGCTACGAGGTCGTGCGACGCATGCGGCTGGCGCGGTTGTCGATGCCGGTGATCATGCTGTCGGCGACCTGCGAGCCCCAGGCAAAGGTGAAAGCTTTCGCGGTGGGCGCCGACGATTTCGTCACCAAGCCGTTCGACGATGCCGAACTCGTCGCCCGCATGCAGGCGATACTGCGCCGGAGCAAGGGCTACAGCGAGCCGACGCTGCGCGTTGGTCCGCTGCAGCTCAACCTGGACAGCCGGGAAGTCTCGGTGCATGGCCAACCCGTGCGCCTGACGGGCAAGGAATATGCCATTCTCGAGCTTCTTGTCCTGCGCAAGGGCATGGTGCTGACCAAGGACGTGTTCCTGAACCACCTCTATGGCGGCATGGACGAGCCGGAGATGAAGATCATCGACGTCTTTATCTGCAAGCTGCGCAAGAAGCTGCAACTCGTCGGCGCCGGACATCTGATCGGTACGGTATGGGGCCGAGGCTACATGCTTCGCGAGGACGCAGGCCAGCTAGCGGCACAGCCGATGCCGCATGCAGGGATGCCCATCCCAATGAACATCGAACTTCCAATGACGCTGTCGGCTATCTGAAGGATCACGATCAGCCGCTGGGCAATCGCCGACGATTTGACGATCCTGCCTGTCCTCGGAAGCCAGGATTGAACCGGCTATCCGTCGGTCGGACCCACCGTCGCATCGTGGTGAGCAGAGCTCGGACACCGGAACACGGCCGCCGAGATGGCTCGTGTTCGGTACGACCGCCTGGTTGCATCCCTCGCGTCGGTATCGAGGCTCGGTGCGCGCGCGCCTGTCCTTGCTTGTTTGCTCAAGTGATGGAAACGATCGCGCAAGTCGTTCCGAATGAGAGCATGATTTCGGAAAGTCGGTTCATGAGCGAGCGACAACATGGGACGTCGTCAAGATCGCTGCGAAAGTTTCAACGCGGCCGAGCGGGTCTACCCTCATAAAAATGAACGTCTGAGAGTTGACGATCTTTACCCGCTATTAACCGTTTCCCGTCCAGTTTATCAGCCTGCCGATTGCTTCATCCGCGGGTCTCACGAATTGGAAGATGAGAAATGCCTGATCAAACCAAGTTCACCCTGCCTGACATCGACATGCTCAGTCCGATCCGGGCGGAGCACAGCTTGCGGGAAACGGATGTCGCAGCTTTCCGGCAAGGGTTCGCGGAAAGCCAGGACGCTTGGTCGCTGGACCGCCATGAAAGCTACGACGGCGATCTGACCGTCATGCTTACGCCGCCGGGAGAAGCGGAAGCCACGCTCGTGGTCAGCCGTGACGAGGATGGCTTTCATCTTGCCGCCAGTCAGGGCGACGATTACCAGGATCTCGGTAGTTTCGAATCCGTGTCGTCGATCATGTCGGTCCTGGCGACGCAGACAGACGATGCGGAGGCTCCGGTCGGTCCTGTTGCAGAGCGCAATGCGAGCTGAGACCGGGCATCCGCGCCTGGACCCGGGCCATATGAGACAAGGCTAGCTCAGAACGATGCCGCCGCAGACGTTGAGCGACTGGCCGGTGACGAACGCGGAGGCGTCGGAGGCGAGGAAGCAGGCGGGGCCTGCGACGTCCTCCGGCTGGCCCAGACGGCGCAGTGCCGTGATGCCGACCCACCTGTCGACGTTGACCTGGTCCGACAGGTTCGTGCGCCCCATGTCGGTGACGATGATACCGGGACAGATGCAGTTCGCGGTGATGCCGAACGGTCCAACCTCCTGCGCCAGCACGCGGGTGAAGCCCATGATCGCGGCCTTGCTGGCGGAGTAGTGCGCCTGCTCCGGCGCGCCGTGCTTGCCCCCGATCGAGGCGATGTTGACGATGCGTCCGTACCCCCGCGCGCGCATGTGCGGCAGCAGCGCCTGCACGACGAGGAACGTCCCCTTCGCGTTGACGTCCATGACGGCATCCCAGTGCTCTTCCGGCAGATCCTCCACGCTGCCCGCGATCAGGATGCCGGCGTTGTTGACCACAGCGTCGATCCGGCCCGCCTGTGCCAGCGCCTCGTTCGCCATCGAGCGGACCTCGGCGCGGTCGCTGACATCGGCGAACAGGACGATGCCGCGCCGCCCCATCGCGCCGATCTCGTCCGCGACGGCTTCCAGCTCCGCGCGCTGGCGTTCGATGTCGTTGACCACCACGTCGAAGCCGTCGCGCGCGAGGCCGAGCGCGATCGCGCGACCGATGCCGCGGCTGCAGCCGGTGACAAGGGCCGTGCGGCCGTTTCCCTCGTTTGCCATCTCATTCTCCATCAGAAGAAGCGGATCTCGCCGCGCATGACCGCGAGGCTGACGGCGGCGATCATCACCACCCCGCGCACCTCGTTCTGCAGGTAGAAGGGTGCGCCCAGCAGGTTGAGCCCGTTATCGAGCATGCCGATGATGACGACGCCGACCAGGGTGCCCTGCACCGTGGCGCGACCCGGCTTGAACGCGGTCATGCCGAGGAACACCGCGGTCAGGCTGTCCATCAGGTACGGCTCGCCCGCGCCGGGCTGGCCGGTACCGAGCCGCGCGGTCAGCATGATCCCGCCCATCGCGGCACCGAACGACGACAGGGTCAGTGCCAGCACGCGGCAGCGGTTGACGTTGATGCCGGACAACCGTGCCGCCTGCAGGTTGGACCCGGTGGCCACCACGGCGCGTCCCATGCGCGTGCGATTGACCAGGACGTAGAAGGCCGCGACCACCACGAGGGCGATCAGGATAGGCACCGGCACCACGCCGCCTATCCGCCCGGTGGCGATGAAGTAGAACGCCTGCGGGAAGCTCGAATAGATCGAGTCGCCGCCGTCATAGGCGTAGTTCAGTCCCAGCGCGATCGGTCCCATCGCCAGGGTGGCGATGAGCGACGGGATCCGCAGGCGCGTGACGAGCAGCCCGTTGACGACGCCGACGACGATGCCGGACAGCACCGCAAGCAGGATGGCGAGCACGATCGGCAGGCCCGACCAGACCATCAGCCCGGCCACCAGCACGCCGGACAGGCCCGCCACCTGTCCGACCGAGAGATCGAACTCGCCGCTTGCCACGGCCACGGTCAGGCCCGACGAGATCACCATCAGCACGGAGATCTGCACCAGGATGTTGCTGATGTTCGCCGCCGAGACGAAGCGGTCGCTGGCCAGCGCGAACACCACGAAGATGAGGACGGCAGCGCCGACGGTGCCGTAGCGGGCCGCCAGCTGGCCGGTCTCGAAGCGGCGCGGGGAGCGCTCGGATGCACTAGCGGACATGGTCAGTTCACCTCCAGCAGGAGCCGGTCTTCCGAGAGCTCGGCGCGGGGCAGGCACGCCGTGAGACGGCCATGACCGATGCAGTAGACGCGGTCGCACAGGGCGATCAGTTCGGAGAACTCGGCCGAGGCGATCAGCACCGCGGCACCCTGGCGCGCGAGGTCGCGTATCAGGGCGTAGAGCTCGGCCTTGCTGCCCACGTCGACGCCCTCGGTCGGATTGTCGAGCAGCAGCACCGGCGGTCCGCCGCGGCCGATGCGCGCCAGCCAGCGGCCGAACACGACCTTCTGCTGGTTGCCGCCGGAGAGCTGCAGCACGTCCTGGTGCGGTCCGCTGCACTTCACGCGCAGCCTCGCGATGATGTCGCGCACGATGGACAGCGCCAGCCCGGTCTGCACCACGCCGCGCCGGCTGATCTGCGCCAGCGAGCCTGCCAGCACGTTCTCCTCGACGGACAGGCCGCCGAACATCGCCTTGCGCAGCCGGTCGTCGGCGACGAGGTAGATGCCGTGGTCGATCGCCTCGGTGACGCTGCGCGGCAGGCGCTGCAGGTCGGCGATCCGGACCTCCCGTGCCGTCGCGGCATGCGCCGCACCGGCCAGGCACTCCAGCAGCTCGGTCTGCCCAGCGCCCAGCACGCCGGCGACGCCGACCACCTCGCCGCGCCGCACCGTGAGGTCGGGCACCTCCAGCCGGCCGACGCGCAGCGCACGCAGCGCCACCACGGCATCCTCCGGCCCATTATCGACGACGGCGTGGCTGGTCCAGTCGGTCGCCTCGATGACGCGGCCGACCATGAGCTGCACCACCTCTTTGAGGGTGATCTCGGCGACGGCGCCGTCATGCACCTTGCGGCCGTCCTTCAGCACCACGATGCGGTCGCACTGGGCGAACACCTCGTTCAGGTGATGCGAGATGAACAGGATGCCGAGGCCCTGCCGCCTCAGATCGGCCAGGAAGGCGAACAGGCGCTGCGTCTCGGCGAGGGTCAGCGAGGCGGTCGGCTCGTCCAGGATCAGGATGCGCGGCCCGGTGGCGAGCGCCTTCAGGATGTCGAGTATCTTGAGCTCGCCCAGGCTCAGCGTGTCGCATTCCCGAGCGAGGTCGATGCGCACGCCGAAGCGGTCGGCCAGCTCCTGCGCGCGGACAGTCAGGGTACGGTCATGGATCAGTCCGCGACGCAGCGGCTCGCGGCCCAGCATGATGTTCTCGGCACCGGTCAGCGGCCGGATGATGGCGACCTGCTGATGTGCGACCGCGATCCCGGCGGCCAGGGCGTCGGCCACGCCACGGAACTGCACCGCGCGGCCGCCGACCTGGAGCGTGCCGGCATCCGGCATCAACGCACCGCAGATGATCTTCACCAGGGTCGACTTGCCGGCGCCGTTGGCGCCGACCAGCGCCAGCATCTCGCCGGCATGGAGATCGAGATCGACCTCGGCCAGCGCCATCGTGGCCAGGAAGCGCTTGCCCATCGCGCGGGCCTGCAGGAGAGGTTCGCTCATGTCGGGAGCCGGGTCGCGGGCCGGGCAGACACCCGGCCCGCTGATCCGGTCAGGCCTTCATGCCGGCGACCGCACGATCGCGATAGATGTAGTACAGGTCGGTCGCCTCGTAGGTCGGGGTGCCGGCCGGCGGCACGTTGACGCCGTTGACCAGCAGCGGTGCTGGAAACTCCACCGTCGGCACCGGCACCACTTCCTTGGCCGGACGACCCTTGCCGACGATCTCGTTGATCAGCCAGCCGGTGTAGGCGCCCCAGATCTCGAAGGCCTGCGCGGTGGTCGCCTTGAGCGGGTAGCTGGTGTCGCGCATGCGCTCGAGCGCCGTGGGAGCGCCGTCGGCCGAAACGACGAACACGCGATCCTGCATGTTGCGCGACTTGATCACCTCGGCAGCCGCCATCCCGGGCTCGTCCCAGGGACACCAGATCGCATCGAGGTCGTTGCCGTAGCGGGCCAGCCAGTCATTCACGATGTTCTGCGTGGTCTCGTAGAACCCGGAATACTGGATCACCCGGTCGGCCTCTAGGTTGATCCACTCGTTCTCGGTCAGCACCGCGCGCATCACCTTGCCGCGCTTGCGCGTGCCGTGGTGGAAGTTGGCGACCACGGCGCAGATGTTGGCCTTCTGCTTGCCCTTGCCGAGCAGCCGGTCGACCATGTACTGGGTGTACTGGCCGCCCATGACCCAGTTGTTGCTGGTGATGTCGGCGATCGCCGGGGACTGCCAGCCGCTGTCCAGGCTGAAGAAGGGGATCTTGGAGCGGGTGAGGTCGTCGAGCGCGCTGTGCGCCGCCGTCAGCGTTCCGTACATCACCAGGATGGCGTCAGACTTCGCGGTGATGGCGTTCTCGATCTGGCTGACCAGGGCGCCGGGATCGCCCTTCGCGTCGGTCATGTTGACCTCCCAGCTCTTGTCGAACCCGGTCTTCTTCAGCCACTGCTGGAAGCCGGCCCAGCTGCGCTGATCGGACTGCGCGGACATCTGCTGCGCCACCACGGCCAGCTTCACCGGCTTGGCCTGGCTCTGAGCGCGCGCCGGCACGCTGCCGAGCGCGAATTCGGCGAGCTGCACCCCGCCCATCGCGGCGGCGGCGGCTCCGATACCGCCCAGCATCCGCCGGCGGGTTGGCTGGATGATCGTCGATCTTTGGTCTGTCACGATGTCCTCCGGTTCTTTTCTGTCGTTCTCGTCGGTTCGTTCGTCCTGTAGGCACGTCAGTCGAACAGGGCCGCCACCTCCGCCGGCTGGTCCCAATGCGGGACATGCCCGGCATCCTGGATCAGGTGGATCGCCGTGCGGCTGCCGGCCTGGCCGACCTGGGTCCACGGAATGATGCGGTCCTGCATTCCCCAGACCACGCGCGCCGGCATGGCAAGCGCGCGCAGGTCGCCCGTGATGTCCACCTGCTGGCCGGCATCGTCGACCAACGTGTCCCCCAGGGCGACCAGCCGCCCGCGCGACAGCTCCGCGGCCAGGGCCTCGAGCTGTGCCGTCGTCAGCGCCGCGGGCCGCACCACCAGGCGGCGCAGCAGGTGCTGCAGTCCGCCGCTCGCGCGGGCGCGCACGATACTGCGGACGAAATCGACATCGATCGCGCGATCCAGGCCGACCGGCGCCAGCAGCGTCAGCCGACGCACGCGCGCCGGGATGCCGCGCGCCACCCGGGCTGCCACGGCGCCGCCGAGCGAGTGACCGACCAGCTCGATCGGCTCGCCGCCCAGTCCGTCGAGGAATGCCGCCACCGATGCCGCCACGGTGTCGAGGTCCGGGGCTTCGATCCCGGTGCTGCCGTGGCCGGGCAGGTCGATCGCGGTGACGTGCCGGCCTGCCCGCATCAGCGCCGTCGCTAGCTGGGCCCAGCTCTGCACGTCGCCGGCGAGCCCGTGCAGCAGCACGAGACGCGGGCCGTGCGTGGAGTCGGCCGCCCAGTCCCGGCACGCGATGCGGCCGCCGGGAACGACAGCCTCCTGAATGGTGGCGGCAGGCTGCGTCTGCAGCGATGCCTGCACGTCGGCAGCCTGGATCCGGCCGCGCCGTCCGGTGCCGGTCAACCGGGACAGGTCGATACCGGCCCGCCTCGCTGCCGCACGGGCAAGGGGGGTCGCGCGCACGCCGGCGGGAGCAGGGGCGGTCGGCGCCGGGGCTTCCGGGGGAGGGGCCAGGGCCTCGCCAGGCGCGTCGTCGGTCGCCTTGACTGCTGCTTCGGCCGGCTCCGGCAAGGCCGGGCTGGCCTGGTCGGGTACGGCCGCCTCGCGCCCATCCTCGTAGCGGCACAGCACGGACCCGACATCCGCGTCCTGGCCGGCCTGCACCACGATCTCGGACAGCACGCCGTCGGATAGCGCCGGCATCTCGACGACGGTCTTGTCGCTCTCGATCTCCAGCAGCGTCTCGCCGCGCCGGAAGGCCTCGCCCGGCTGCTTGAGCCAGGCCGCCACACGGCCGGTCTCCATGGTCTCGCCCAGGCGGGGCAGGGTCAGTTCGGCGATCATCGGCGCAGCATCCGCCGCACCGTGTCCGCGATCAGCCCGACCGTGGGGATGCTGGCGGCTTCCAGCGCCGGGGAGACCGGGATCGGGATGTCCTCGCCGGCGATGCGGATCACCGGGTCCTCGAGATAATCGAAGCACTCCTCCGAGATGCGCGCCGCGAGCTCGGCGGCGACCCCTCCGGTCAGCGGTCCCTCGCTGACCACCAGGGCGCGTCCCGTTTGCTGCACCGACGCGATCACCGTGTCCATGTCGAGCGGGTTGAGCGTGCGCAGGTCGATCACCGTGAGGGCGATGCCGTCGGCGGCCAGCGCCTCCGCCGCCGCGAGGGCGACGTGCACCATGCGCGAGTATGTCACCAACGTCGCGTGGGTGCCGTCGCGGCGCACGATCGCCCGGCCCCAGGGGGCGGCCGGCGCATCGAGATCGGCCATCTCCTTGCGGGTGTAGAGCGACTTGTGCTCGATGAACACGACCGGGTCGGGCAGCGTCAGGCTGTGGCGCAGCAGATGGTAGGCGTCCGCAGCGGTGGCCGGCATCGCCAGGCGCAGGCCGGGCGTGTGCATGATCCACCCTTCCAGGCTCTGCGAGTGCTGGGCGCCGGCGGAGCGGCCGGTGCCGCCCTGGGTGCGCAGCACCATCGGCACGCCGATCTGGCCGCCGAACATGTAGCGGATCTTGGCCGCCTGGTTGGCAAGCTGGTCCATCACTAGGCCGAGGAAGTCGACGTACATCAGCTCGGCGACCGGCCGCATCCCGGTCATGGCGGCACCCACGGCGACGCCGACGATGGCCGGCTCGCTGATCGGCGTGTCGATGAGCCGCTCGGCCCCGAACTCCGTGATCAGGTCCTTGGTGACGCCGTAGGCGCCGCCATAGGCGCCGACCTCCTCACCGATGACGATGACGGAGTCGTCGTCGCGCATGGCGTCCTGCAGTGCCTTGCGGAGTGCGTCGCGGTAGGTGATCTCGGTCAGTGCCACGATGACGAACCCGATCAGGCTGAGGCGAGGATGCGGTCGAGGCGGACGCGCAGCGGCTCCGGTTCCGGCTGGTCCGGACCGTAGACGTCGCGGAACATGCTCTCAGGCGGCGGTGCGGCCGCGGCGGCGGTGAAGTCGATGGTGGCGTCCATCTCGGTCACGACCTCCGCGTCGAGGGCATCGAGCGAGGCGGCGTCGAGCTGGCCCCGCGTCAGCAGCGCGTCGCGGGCGCGTGCGATCGGATCGCGCTTGCGGCCGATCTCCTCCTCGTCCGCGGTGCGGTAAGGGCTCTTGTCCATGCGGCCATGGCCGAAGAAGCGGAAGCAGGAGATCGCCATGAAGCCCGGCCTGCCGGCGCGCGCCCCGTCGGCCAGCGCCTGCGCCGTATGGAACACCGCCTCGACATCCTCGCCGTCGACCATGTCCGCGGCGAGGCCGAACGCGATGGCGCGGCGGTCGAACTCGATCGAGCGGGTCGCACGGTCGATGCGCGTGCCCATGCCGTACTGGTTGTTGATGCAGACGAACAGCACCGGGAGGTCCCAGAGCGCCGCCATGTTCATGCTCTCGTACAGCACGCCCTGCTGCATGGCGCCGTCGCCGAAGAACGCCACCGAGATGGCGTCGCTCTTCTGGCGCTTGTAGCTGAGGCCAGCGCCGACGACGTGCGGGATGCCGCCGCCGACGATGGCGTTGGCGCCGAGATGTCCCAGCGCCATGTCGGCGATGTGCATCGAGCCGCCCTTGCCGCGACAATAGCCGGCATCCTTGCCGCCGATCTCGGCCATCATCCGGCCCGGGTCCGCGCCGCGCGCGAGGAAGATGCCGTGGCCGCGATGGTGCGTGGTGAAGCTGTCCTGCGGCCGCATCGCAGCAGTGACGCCGGCGGCGGCGCCTTCCTCGCCAATCGACAGATGCAGCATCGAGCCCGCGGACAGGCCGCGCGCGTATAGCTCGGCGACGCGTTCCTCGAACGTGCGGATCCGGCGCATCGTGCGATACAGCTCGGCGAGCGGCGTGTTCGGCAAACTCATGCCAGTACCCTCAAGATCGTATACTCATGACAGCGCGGGCTCGCGGAGCGGCTTCAGCGCGGGATAGAGATCGACGTAGCGCCGGTAGATCGCGTCGTAGCGGGCGACGTTGGCCGGGTTCGGCTCGATCCGCCGGCCCGGGCGGACCATCGCGGCGATGCCGTCCTCTATGCTGGCGAAATGCCCGGCGCCGTGCGCTGCCAGCACCGCGGCGCCGAGCGAGGGCGCCTCCGCCACCTCCGGCACCACCACGGGCAGCCCGGACGTGTCGGCATGGATCTGCAGCCAGAGCGGCGAGCGGGTGGCGCCACCTCCGGCGGTAATCTCGGCGGCGCCGCAGCCGGCTTCCGCCATGCGGTCGATGATGGCGCGGGTGCCGAAGCCGATCCCCTCCAGCATGGCGCGGAACAGGTGCGCCGCCGTGTGGTGCAGCGACAGCCCGGTGATGGCGCCGCGCGACAGCGGATCGGTATACGGCGTGCGGTTGCCCTGGAAATGGTCGAGCACCAGCAGGCCGTCCGCGCCCGGTTCGAGCCTCGCGGCATCGAGATTGAGCGCCTCGAGATCCAGCGCGTCGCCGGTCAGACGACGCAGCCAGGCGATGATCGAGCCGGTCGAGGTCTGGCCACCCTCCAGTATGGTGCGGCCGGGATACACCGCGTCCTGGTAGGTGCCCCACAATCCGGCGACGTGAGCCGCGCTGTCGCCGACCGCGAACTGCAGGTGCGACGAGCCGGTGATGAGTGCGAGCTGCCCGGGCCGTGCCACCGCGAGCCCGATCATGCCGATCAGCGCGTCGGCGCCGCCCTGCACCACCAGCACCGTCTCGGCCAGCCCCAGATGATCGGCGGCCCGCGCCGTCAACGGACCGATGACCGCACCGGGCGCCAGCACCTCCGCCGGCCATTTCGATCGCAGTACGGAGAGGTCGAGCTTGTCCAGCAGGCTGTCCGGCCAGCCGCCCGCGTCGCTGCGGTAGTGCCACCGGATCGATGCGTTGTTCAGGCTGGCGACGCGCCGTCCGGTCAGGCGCCAGGTGATGAAGTCCTGGTATTCGCAGATGGTGTGCGCGGCCCGGAACAGGTCCGGCTCATGGCGTGACAGCCACAGCGCCTTGGGGATCATCCATTCCGCGGACACCGGACCTTGTCCGGCGCCATTGATCGCGAGTGCGGCATCGCCGGTGGCCAGCACGGCGTCGGCTTCCGCCCCGGCGCGCACGTCCATCCAGATGATTGCCGGACGCAACGGCCGCGCCGCCTGATCCAGGGCGACCACGCTGCAGCATGTCGTGGTGGCGCAGACCGCGTCGACATCGTGCGCGGCGATGCCGGCCTCCGCGACGGACCGCCGCACCGCGATGCCCAGCGCGGACCACCATGCTTCCGGATCCTGCTCGGCGCGCGCTCCGGGCGCGAACTGTGTCGGATAGGGCGCGAGGGCAGATGCGATCCGGCGGCCTGCCAGATCGAACACGGTCGCCCGCAGGCTCTCCGTCCCACCATCGATTCCGATCACATACGCCATGGACCCCGCATCATCCCCTGCCTGACACTTATGGCGCGTCAGGCGACTTTTGCTCTTGAGCGCACGATCGTCGTTTGGCGCGACGTATGTCAAGAGGCTAGTATACCTCGATGTTGACCCTGAACCTCGCGCATGAGCCCGACAGCGCGATCATGGTGCGTGCCGCGTGGCTCTATCATGTCGGCGGCCTGACGCAGGAGGAGGTGGCCGCGAGGCTGGGCGTGCATCGCACCCGCATCGTGCGGCTGCTCGGCGAGGCGCGCGAGCGCGGCCTGGTGAGCGTCACCATCCACCACGAAAGCGTCCGCGACCTGGATATCGAGGACAGCATCGCGCGCCGCTACGGCCTGGACTTCTGCCTCGCCACGCCGCCGATGGGTTTCGACGATGCGGACCCGGAGCCGAAGCTGGCGGCGGCGCAGGAGATGATCGCCCGCCGCGCCGTCGGCAGTGCGGCTGCCAATTTCCTGAAGGGCAAGCTGACGCCAGGCAAGCCGATCACGATCGGCGTGAGCTGGGGACGCACGCTGGAGCAGATGGCGCTGCATCTCTCGGGCGTGCAGAACCCGCGCGCGCGTTTCGTGTCGCTGATGGGCTCGCTGACCCGCAACTCCGCCTCCAACCCGTTCGAGGTCGTCCAGGCGCTGGCTGCAAGAACCGGCGGCGAGGGGTATTTCCTGCCGGTGCCGTTCATTGCCGACACGGTGGCGGACCGGGCGGTGCTGATGTCGCAGCGCACCGTCGCCGAGGCGCTGGAACTCGCGCAGTCGGCGGACCTGTACCTGATCAGCGTCGGCGAGCTGCGCGAGACGGCGTTCCTGCGCAAGCAGGCGATGCTCTCCGTGGCGGAGCTGCGCAGCGTGCGAGCCAGGGGAGCCGTCGCGGATTCGCTCGGACGCCTGTTCGACCGGACCGGTGCGCAGGTCGACCATGAACTCGCGCACCGCACGCTCGCGCTGGAGTTCGAGCGCTTGCGAGACCGCGACGTGGTGCTGCTGGCAGGTGGCCTGCAGAAGGTGCAATCCGTGCAGGCCCTGTTGCGGACCGGGATCGTGCGAGGCCTGGTGATCGACGGCGACACCGCCGCGATGCTGGCAGCCCGCGACGGCTGAACGAGCCACGCCCGGGTTCAACGGCCTTCACACCCGCTCGATCAGCGCTGCGATGCCCTGGCCGACGCCGATGCACATGGTGACGATGGCCCGCCTGCTAGCGCGCGTCTCCAGGGCGTTTACGGCGGTCAGCGCCAGCCGGGCGCCGGACATGCCGAGCGGATGCCCGAGCGCGATCGCGCCGCCGAACGGATTGACCTGCTCGGCGTCATCGGGCAGCCCGAGCCGGCGCAGCACCGCGAGGGACTGGCTGGCGAAGGCCTCGTTCAGCTCGACATGGTCGATATCCCGCAGCGACAGGCCGGTCAGGGCGAGCAGCTTCTGCACCGCCGGAAAAGGCCCGATGCCCATGATGGCGGGTTCCACGCCGGCGGTCGCCATCGCCACCACGCGGGCGCGCGGCGTCAGCCTATGGCGGCGCGCGCCCGCCTCGCTGGCCAGGATCAGGGCCGCGGCGCCATCGTTCACCCCGGACGCGTTGCCCGCGGTCACCGAGCCGCCGTTGCGCCGGAACGGCGTCTTCAGCTTCGCGAGGGCTTCCAGCGTGGTGTCGGGGCGCGGATGCTCGTCGACCGACACGACGACATCGCCACGCCGCTCCTTGATGGTCAGCGGCGCGATCTCGCGCGCGAAGTAGCCGGCCGCCTGCGCCGCGGCGGCGCGTTGCTGGGAGCGCAGGGCGAACGCGTCCTGGTCGCTGCGGGAGATGGAGAAGCGCTCGGCGATGTTCTCGCCGGTCTCCGGCATGGTGTCGGTGCCGTAGATCGCCTTCAGCGCCGGGTTGACGAAGCGCCAGCCGATCGTGGTGTCCTGCAGCTCGGCCTGGCGCGAGAACGCCTCGGCGGGCTTGCCCATGACAAATGGCGCGCGGGTCATGCTCTCGACGCCGCCGGCGACGACCAGCTCGCCCTCCCCGACGCGGATCATGCGCGCCGCGGTGCCGACCGCATCGAGCCCGGAGCCGCACAGCCGGTTGATCGTCGAGCCGGGCGTGGCCACCGGATAGCCCGCCAGCAGCACCGCCATCCGCGCGACGTCGCGGTTGTCCTCACCGGCCTGGTTGGCGCAACCGAGATAGCAGTCATCGACAGCGTCCCAGTCGACGCCGCCGTTGCGCTCACGCAACACACGCAGCGGGTGCGCCGCGAGGTCGTCGGCACGGACATCCTTGAGCGCGCCGCCGTAGCGGCCGATCGGCGTGCGCGCGAAGTCGCAGATGAAGGCCTCAGCCATGGACGTCCTCCTCGACATGCAGCTTGGCGCCGGTGCGCGCCTGCAGCGCCTCGAAGCTCAGGCCGGGCACCCTCTCGCGAACCATGAAGCCCCTGGGCGTTACGTCGAGCACCGCGAGGTTGGTGTAGATGCGGCCCACCGCACCAAGCGCCGTGAGTGGATACGAGCAGCGTTCGACCAGCTTGGGCGTCCCCTCCCTGGTTGTATGCTCGGTGATCACCCAGGTGTGCCTGGCGCCGAGGGCGAGGTCCATCGCGCCGCCGACGGCCGGTGCCGCGTCGGCGGCCGAGGTCGCCCAGTTGGCGATGTCGCCGTTCTCGGCCACCTCGAAGGCGCCGAGCACGCACAGGTCGAGGTGGCCGCCGCGGATCATCGCGAAGCTGTCGGCATGGTGGAAGAAGGAGCCACCTGGGAGCAGGGTCACGTGCTGCTTGCCGGCGTTGATCAGCCAGGGATCGATCCGGTCCGGCTTAGGTGCCGGTCCCATGCCGAGGATGCCGTTCTCGGAGTGCAGCACCACCTCGCGGCCGGCCGGGATGTGGTCGGCGACCAGCGTCGGGATGCCGATGCCGAGATTGACGTACCAACCTTCCGGGATGTCCTGCGCGACGCGTGCGGCCATCTGCTTGCGGCTCATCGGCGTGAAGTCGGTCATGGCGCGGCTCCTGGTCCCGGATGCTCAACCCTGCGGATCGCCGTAGGGAACGTGCACCACGCGGTCGACGAAGATGCCCGGGGTCGCCACCGCTTCCGGATCCAGCTCGCCCAGTGCCGCGAGGTGCTGCGTCTGCACGACGGTGAGCTTCGCCGCCGTGGCCATCACCGCGTTGAAGTTACGCCCGCTCTCGCGGTAGACGCAGTTGCCCCAGCGGTCCGCGCGCCAGGCCTCGATCAGCGCGACGTCTGCCGGCAGCGCGTACTCCATCACGTAGTTGCGGCCACCGATCTCGCGTGTTTCGCGTTCCTCGGCGAGCCGGGTGCCGAATGCGGTCGGGGTGTAGAACGCGCCGATGCCGGCGCCGGCCGCGCGGATGCGTTCGGCCAGCGTCCCCTGCGGGACGATCTCCAGCTCGATCCGGCCGGCCTTGAACAGCGCCTCGAACACCACCGAGCCGGAGGAGCGCGGGAACGAGCAGATGATGCGCCGCACCCGGTCGGCCTCCATCAGCCTGGCCAGGCCGACATGGCCGGTGCCGGCATTGTTGGCGACGAGCGTCAGGTCGCGCGCGCCCTGCTCGATCAGTCCCTCGATCAGGACGTTCGGCTGGCCGACCGCGCCGAAGCCGCCGACCATCACGATGGCGCCGTCGGACACTCCCGCAAGGGCCGCGGCCACGTCATGCACGATCTTGTCGATCATCCGGCGGCACCCCCTCGACAGCCATGCGACCGTTCGTTGTCCTGTGCGGCCAGCACACATCTGTTCTTCTGACGACCAAAGGTTGGGCCGATAGGCATCGTCATGCAAGACTGGCATACAAGGCTGGACAGCGTGCCGGGACGTCGCGACAGGGCGTCGTGCCCGGTCACGGCGATGGCTCGGCCAGCGTCGACCGCATGGGGAGCGGCTGACCGTCCATTTGCTTTGTCCAACGATATCGTTTTCGAATAGGGTCGGGATGAACCCGGCGACCATCGCCGAAGGCTCGATCCCGAGGTGCCCGAAACTGCCATTCGTGCTGGTGGGTGATCCGCAAGGCAGCCGGCCGTTTCGCAGGACGCGTCCGCTTTCCCGGCGAGCAGCGTCAGTCTCGTTGCGACGATCCCTTCGGCAGCGCCAAAGGCACGAAAGCTCAGGCTCGAGCGGTGTATCTTGAGGAAGCAGTCCATGGCGAAATGGGTCTATGGTTTCGGTTCCGACCAGAACGAGGGCGGTGCGGGATTGCGCGACCTGCTCGGCGGCAAGGGTGCGAACCTCGCCGAGATGGCCGGGATCGGGCTTCCGGTGCCGCCCGGCTTCACCATCACCACCGAGGTCTGCACGGCGTTCTACGACAACGGGCGGCACTATCCCGACGAGCTGCCGGCGCAGGTGCAGGCGGCGCTCGGCGGGATCGAGCGCGCGGTGGGCCTGGGCTTCGGCGACGCGGACCGGCCGCTGCTGGTGTCGGTGCGCTCCGGCGCGCGGGTCTCGATGCCGGGCATGATGGACACGGTGCTCAATCTCGGGCTGAACGACGGCACGGTACGCGGCCTGCAGGCCTCCTCGGGGGACGCGCGCTTCGCCTGGGACAGCTACCGCCGGTTCATCCAGATGTACGGCTCGGTGGTGCTCGGCGTCAGCCACCATCATTTCGAGGAGATCATCGAGGACATCAAGCACGAGCTCGACGTGCTGGAGGACACCGCCATCACCGCGCCGCAGTGGCAGCAGGTGGTGGAGAGCTACAAGGACCTGGTCGCCCGCGAGACCGGCCGGCCATTCCCGCAGGACCCCCACGAGCAGCTCTGGGGTGCGATCGGCGCGGTGTTCGGCTCCTGGATGAACCCGCGCGCCAACACCTACCGACGCCTGCACGACATTCCGGCCGGCTGGGGCACGGCGGTCAACGTGCAGGCGATGGTGTTCGGCAACATGGGCGCGGACTGCGCCACCGGGGGTGTGCTTCACCCGCGACCCCTCCACCGGGGAGAACGTCTTCTACGGCGATTACCTGGTCAACGCGCAGGGCGAGGACGTGGTGGCCGGCATACGCACGCCGCAGCCGATGTCCCAGGCCAGCGCCAAGCCGGGCGAGCTGTCGATGGAGGCGGCGCTGCCGGACGCCTATGCCGAGCTGATGGCGGTGCGCGACACGCTGGAGCGGCACTACCGCGACATGCAGGACATCGAGTTCACGGTGCAGCAGAACAAGCTGTACATGCTGCAGACGCGCGCGGGCAAGCGCACCGCGGCGGCGGCCCTGCGCATCGCCATCGAGATGGCCCAGGAGGGCCGCATCAGCCACGAGGAGGCGATCCGCCGGGTCACGCCGGCCTCGCTCGACCAGTTGCTGCACCCGACGCTGGACCCGAAGGCCGAACGCCGCGTGATCGCGCGCGGCCTGCCGGCCTCCCCGGGTGCTGCCTCCGGGGCGATCGTATTCAGCGCGGACGAGGTCGAGAGCCGTGCCGCGAAGGGCGAGGCGGTGATCCTGGTGCGCATCGAGACCAGCCCGGAGGACGTGCACGGCATGCATGCCGCCCGCGGCGTGCTGACCACGTGCGGCGGCATGACCAGCCACGCCACGGTGGTGGCGCGCGGCATGGGGCGGGTATGCGTGGCCGGCTGCGGCGGCATCCGGGTGGACTACAAGGCGCAGACGTTGTCGGCGGGCGGCCATGCGCTCAAGGCAGGCGACTGGATCACCCTGGACGGCTCCACCGGCGAGGTGTTCGCCGGCCGCGTCGCCACCATCGAGCCGACGCTGTCGGGCGACTTCGCGCTGCTGATGTCCTGGGCCGACGCGGTGCGCCGGATGCAGGTGCGCGCCAACGCCGAGACCCCCGAGGACGCCGCCACCGCGCACAAGTTCGGCGCCGAGGGGATCGGGCTGTGCCGCACCGAGCACATGTTCTTCGGCCCCGGCCGCATCGGCGCGGTGCGCCAGATGATCATGACGGAGGACGAGGTCGCCCGGAAGCGTGCGCTGGCCACGCTGCTGCCGTTCCAGCGCGACGACTTCGTCGAGCTGTTCCGCATCATGGCCGGACTGCCGGTGACGATCCGCCTGCTCGACCCGCCGCTGCACGAGTTCCTGCCGCGCACCGAGGCGGAGATCGCCGAGGTGGCCAGTGCCCTCGGCAAGAGCGTCGAGGCGCTGCGCCAGCGCGGCGCCGAGCTGGCGGAGAACAACCCGATGCTCGGCCACCGCGGCTGCCGCCTCGGCATCACCTTTCCCGAGATCTACGAGATGCAGGCGCGCGCGATCTTCGAGGCCGCGATCCTGGTCGGCGCCGAGACCGGCCAGCCGGTGGTGCCCGAGATCATGATCCCGCTGGTCGGCACCGCGCGCGAGCTGGAGATCACCCGCGCCGAGGTCGACCGCGTCGCGCGCGCGGTGCTCGAGGGCGCCGGTGCCACGATGGAGTATCAGGTCGGCACCATGATCGAGCTGCCGCGGGCGGCGCTGACCGCAGACCAGATCGCCGCCCACGCCGACTTCTTCTCGTTCGGCACCAACGACCTGACGCAGACCACGTTCGGGCTGTCGCGCGACGACGCCGGCAGCTTCCTGCCGCACTATCTGGAGCAGGAGATCTGGCCGAAGGACCCGTTCGTCAGCATCGACGTCGAGGGTGTCGGCGCGCTGGTCGAGATCGCCGCGCACAAGGGCCGCGTCCGCAAGCCCGGCCTCAAGCTCGGCATCTGCGGCGAGCATGGCGGCGATCCGGCCTCGATCCATTTCTGCGAGAGCATCGGGCTGGACTACGTCTCCTGCTCGCCGTTCCGCGTGCCGATCGCGCGCCTGGCTGCGGCCCAGGCCGCACTCGCGCGCACCCGCGAGGCAGCCGGCTAGTACCTCTCGTCATTGACAGAGACCGCTTTCTTTGAATCGATGGCTGGTCGGTTGTGTGGAGGTCGATTCGGTGTCTTCGAGACAGGTTGCGGTGAAGAGGTATGTTGTCACGCTGAGCAG
>JAABUX010002863.1_pt1 | contig 23675 bp, 20 predicted proteins | sample 5561851 | NCBI WGS metagenome assembly JAABUX01 (sample SAMN10711883, study PRJNA513361) | rock metagenome | isolation source: Antarctica rocks | place: Antarctica: Victoria Land, Richard Nunatak red sandstone | collected 2016-01-03 | reverse complement strand
CTGCACGCTCTCCCCGACGATGGATGGGCCTATGAACTGGTTCAAGGGGTCTTGGTCCGTATGCCGCTAAGCAGTGGGGGCGCATCGAGCATTAGCACCCTGCTCAGTGCTTTCCTGACTATTCACGTCAGAAGCAACGGCCTCGGTGTCGTCACAGGAGAGCAGGGCGGTTACCGATTGGACCCGGCCCACCCGCTTGAGACCGAGGTTGCGCCGGACATAGGCTTTGTGCGTGCGGACCGCGTGCCACCACGCACATCGCCCGACTATTACGGGCGGGCCTGGCCCCTGGCTCCCGATCTTGCCGTTGAGGTCCCATCAGAGAACCAGTATGCGCCCGGCATGGGTGCAAAAGTACGGATGTACCTCTCCTTTGGGACACGTCTAGTGTGGGTGATCTGGCCGCGCTACAAGCGTGTAGACGTGTGGCATCCCGGGGATGAGACCCCAAGAGCACTAGGCGTTGATGACGTGCTCGACGGCGAGGACGTGGTACCGGGCTTTACTTACCCTATTGCAGACCTTTTTTCCTAGTACCTGCCACCTGTGGAGCGGCATGGTACTATTCCCCTTATGATCGACATGGACATAGACGGCGCTCCCTACTCACGATTGCTTCTGTTCTGCGAAGAACTCGCGACCATCGATCGGGACTTCCTGGTGAGAGGTCCGCTCGGTCCTCGTGTCCCGGACGATGTGCTCGGTCAGGTTGTGCGCACCATTATCATCGCTATTGGCGGGCGTGTCTAGACCACAGACAAGTGTGGCGCCCGCTACACCCGAGCGGCGCCTTGACCCACGGGGATGTCGGCGGCGTTGCGCCGGGCCGCGAGGGCGGGTAGGTTGACGGTCAGCAGGAAGCCGCCGAAGAGGATGATGAAGCCGACCGCCTGCGTGACCCAGAAAATGGAGGCGCCGAGCCGCGCGCTGGTCCCCGCCAGGCTAATGACGAAGACGCCGGCCGCGATCGTGATGTTGGCCACGGCGAAGCGCCGTGGCGCCTGGCGTCGCAGCACCTTGTAGGCCGAGTACAGGGCCACGCCCGCCACGGTCACGGCGGCGAAGATGTTGTGCAGGATAAAGATGACCAGCCACAGACCCGGCTTGATCACCCCGGCGCCAGCCCCGCCGGTCACTTGCACGGCGTGCAGTTTGACCGCGTCGATGGGCGCCACCAACATCAGGGCCAGTCCAAAGGCGCTGGCCACGGCCAGCGCGGCCAGGATGAGGTCGGACACCCGCCGCGGCAGCGCCAGGTAGAGGCTGCCCATGCCCAGGTAGGCCGCGTTGAGCAGGGCGCCGAAGATGTAGTAGAGGCGGAACGACAGTTCGTTGCCGTTGGCCAGCACGCCCACGTAGGCCGCCGCCGCGATCGTCGCCATCAGCAGGGCGACGCCCCAGAGTAGCTGCTGCGGCCGTCGCCGCCGCGTCCATTGGCCAAGCACCGTGACCCCGAAGACGAGCGAGATCGCGGCGACGATGATCGGGAAGATTGACACGCTGTGGTCCTCACAAACCGGGGCATCTCGGTTCCTCACGGGAGCGTATCCGGCAACGTCGCGCGCGCCGTTAAACGACCCTATTCCTCTTTCTAGCATACTCTGCTATAGAGTTGAGTATGAAAAAGATCGTCGGGGAGCGCGTGCGGCGCGTCGTGCTGGTCGTCTGTGCCCTGCTGCTCATCTATGCCGTGCTGAGCGTCCTCTCCGTTGGGGTGGGCGAGACGCACGGCGGGACCATCGAGACGCTCAATGGGCAGTCCGACACCTCGCCCCTGGCCGTTCCGTTGCTCCTCTTCGTCGTCGGCGCCGGTGGCTTCCTGGCCGCGCTCGGCTGGCGGCCCGGCCGCCGCGACCGGTAGCCCTCTCCCCCGGAGCCCGACGGACGCGGTATAGTGATTATAGTGGCTGTTAATGGCCTATTCATTCATGGAGGAGGAGGCGCGGCCCGTGCAAAAGATCACCGAGCGACGCCGACAGCGTGAGCCGCTGCTGGCCAACCGCGTCCAGCGCCAGTCACGCCCGTCGCTCGTGCGCGCCTACGCCTGGCGCGCGCTACAGGGCGCTGCCCGCACCTTGCCCCCGGAAGAACTCGGGCTGACCCGCCTGGAACTGACCCTGCCCCACCTGCCGCGCCACCTCGACGGCCTCACCGTGCTGCACGTGACCGACCTGCACCTCACCGGCGAGGCGGACCACCCGGCCCGTGGCGTACCGGACCTGCTCAAGGGCGTGCAGTGCGACCTGACCGTCTATACGGGAGATATGGTCGAGGACGAGGCGGGCCGCGAGGCCTTGCCGCCGCTGCTCCACGCGCTGCGCCCGCGCGAGGCGGCCTTCGCCGTGCTGGGCAACCACGACCACTACCGCTACCGCCATGAGAGCGGCGAGGGGCCGCGCCAGAACGACCTTGGACCATTGCTCCACGCGATGGAGACGGCCGGGATAGAGATTCTCGTGAACACGAATCGCCGCCTCTACAATGGCGCCCTGTGCGTCGTCGGAGTTGACGATCCCGCCCTGGGGCGCGACGACCTCGACCGCGCCTTTGTCGGCGTCGACCCCGCGGAGGCCACGCTGCTGCTGGCGCATAGTCCCGACGTGCTGGTGCGCCTGGGCGACCACCACCCCGGGCTGCTCCTGGCGGGCCACACCCACGGCGGCCAGTTGCGCCTACCCGGCCTTGGTCCCATCGGCTCGATCAGCGTGCTGCCGCGGCGCTATGCCATGGGTCTCTACGTCTACGAGGGCGTACAGACCTACGTTAGCCGCGGCATCGGCACTAGCGGCGCGCGGGCGCGCCTCAACTGCCCGCCCGAGGTCACGGTCATCACCCTGCGTTCGTCGCGGGTCGTGAGCGTCGTCGCGTAGGCGACCGCATCGTCGGACGAACACCACCTCTACCCACCCACCTTGAAGCACTCATCAGGATGTTATGTCTACCTCAACCTCTTCCATCATCGACCTGCGCAGCGATACCGTGACCCTGCCGCCGCCGGAGATGCGGCGCGCCATGTACGAGGCCGAGCTCGGCGACGACGTCTACGGCGAGGACCCCACCGTCAACCGTCTGCAGGAGCAGTCCGCCGCGGTTATGGGAACCGAGGCGGCCCTGTTCGTCAGCAGCGGTACCATGGGCAACCTGGTGGCCGTGCTGGCGCACTGCGGCCGCGGCGACGAAATCATCCTGGGCGATCAGTCGCATATCTTCTACTACGAGGGCGGCGGCGCCTCGGTGCTCGGCGCCACGGCCATGCGTACCGTACACAACCGGACCGACGGCACGATCGATCCCGCGGCAATCCGCGCGGCGGTGCGCGACACGACGAACCCGCACTTCCCGCGCACCGGGCTGATCTGCCTGGAGAACACGCATAATCGCCGCGGCGGGTCGGTGCTCGATCCGGCCTATATGCGCCGGGTGCGCGAGGTCGCCGACGAGGCCGGCGTCCCGCTGCACCTCGACGGCGCGCGCATTTTCAACGCGGCGGTCTGCCTGGGCCTGCCCGCGCGCGAGGTGGCGCGCGGCGCCGACTCGGTCAACTTCTGCTTCTCCAAGGGGCTGGCCGCGCCGGTCGGCTCGATGCTGTGCGGCTCGCGCGATTTCATCGAGTGGGGGCGCCGCTGGCGCAAGATGGTGGGCGGCGGGCTGCGCCAGGCCGGGGTGCTGGCCGCGGCGGCGTCCTATGCCCTGGAGCACATGATCGACCGCCTGGCCGACGACCACGCCAACGCCCACGCGCTGGCCGAGGGTCTACGCGCCATCCGCGGCGTCGGCCTGGGCCAGCCCCGCGTGCAGACCAACATCGTCTTCGCGGACACCGCCGACACCGGCCTGGACCCGCGCGACCTACAGCAACGCCTGACCGGCGCCGGCGTGCTGGCCAACAACGCGGGCGGCCACCTGTTCCGCTTCGTCACGCACTACGGTATCGCCCGCGCGGACGTGGACGAGGCGTTGGCGCGCGTGCGCCGAGCCGTCGAAGGGCTATAATGGGGACATGCTGACCGACTCCACCTCCACCTCTCCCGTTCCATTTGACGACGAGACCATGCCCGATAACGCCCCCGGCTACCCGCCCGACTCCATGCGCGTCGAGCGCTCCGCGACGCCCGACGGCCGGCTGCTGCTCTATTTCACCTTCCCTGACCCGACGAACATCGGCGCCACGACGCTATCCGACACGGGGACCGACACAACCAGAACAGGAATAGACGGGGGAGGGGAGGGACCAGGATCCCATGTCTGAGCGACGCTGGAACCCCGTCCTTGGCGAGTGGATCATCACGGCCACGTGGCGGCAGAACCGTACCTTCCTGCCCGACGCGGCGCACTGCCCACTCGACCCCACCGTGCCCGGCGGCTTTGTCACCGAGATCCCCGCGCCGACCTACGACATCGTCACCTTCACAAACCGCTTCCCCAGTATGCAGCACCCCGCGCCCGCGCCGGACGTCGAGGGCAACGAGTTGCACCCCGTGCTGCCCGCCGACGGCGTGGCCGAAGTGGTCGTCTATACGCCCGTACATACCGGTACCCTGGCCGATCAGCCGCTCGAGCGCATTCAGCGCCTGGTGCGCGTGTGGCGTCACCGCTACCTGCGCCTCGGCGCCCTGCCCTACGTGGACTACGTGCTGATCTTCGAGAACAAGGGTACCGTCATCGGCGTGACCCTGGACCACCCGCACGGCCAGATCTACGGCTACCCCTTCATCCCCACCATCCCCGCGCGCCAGCTGGCCAACTCGGCGGCGCACCTGGAGCGCACCGGCCGCTGCCTGTTCTGCGACGTGGTGGCGGATGAACTGGCCGACGGCCGGCGCATCGTCGCCGAGACGGAGGGGTTCGTCGCGGCGGTGCCGTTCTATGCCCGCTGGCCCTACGAGGTCCATATCTGGAGCCGGCGGCACCTGGGCTCGCTGGCGGAGATGAACGCGGCGCAGGACCGCGACCTGGCGGCCACGATTCGCGCCGTCATCCGCGGCTACGACCGCCTGCCCGGCTTCGAACCGCCCTTCCCCTATATGATGGTGATCCAGCAACGCCCCACCGATGGCGCGGCGCATCCCGAGGCGCACCTGCACGTGGAGTTCTACCCGCCGTTCCGCCGGCCGGGACGCCTCAAGTACCTGGCCGCGGCCGAGTCGGGCGGCGGCAATTTCCTCAACGATACGCTGCCCGAGGAGAAGGCGGCCGAGTTGCGCGCGGCGGTCGCCCACGTCTACGACGAGGACGCGGCGCAATGAGCGCCAGCAAGAATGGAGACGGCATGGCGCTGGTCGAGAACGAGCCGAGGCCCGACCTCCTGGCCATCTTCAACGAGCAGTTCCCGCGCGGGCGCGGCGCCATCGTGATGGCGCGCGCCCCCGGCCGCGTCAACCTGATCGGCGAGCACACCGACTATAACGAGGGCTTCGTGTTGCCCGTTGCCGTGGATCGCGAGGTGTACGTGCTGGGCCAGCGCCGCCCCGACGACCGCGTCGTGGTACACTCCGCCAACTTTAATCGCCGCGCCAGTTTCGAGCTTGACGCGCTGGGCCTGGCCACGCGCCAGAGCTGGATCAACTACCCGCAAGGGGTGGCCGACGCGCTGCAAAGGGCCGGGCACCACTTGCCGGGGATGAACCTGGTGCTGTGGGGCAACGTGCCGCTGGGCGCCGGGATGAGTTCGTCGGCCGCGGTGGAGATCGCCTGCATGCTCGTCTTCGAGCGCCTGGCCGGGATCGAGCTGGCCCCGCGCGACGACGCCCTGCTGGCCCAGCGCGCCGAGAACGACTTTGTCGGGGTCCAGACGGGCATCATGGACCAGTTTATCTCGCGCCTTGGCGTGGCCGGCCATGCTCTGTTGATCGACTGCCGCTCTCTGGACTACCGGCCCGTGCCCATGGCCCTGCCGGATATCATCCTTGGCGTCGTGCATAGCGGCGTGCCGCGCGGCCTGGCCAGCTCGGAGTACAACGACCGCCGCCGGGAGTGCGCCGAGGGCGTGGAGCTGTTAAAGCAGTACCTTCCGGACATCCGCGCGCTGCGCGACGTCAGCCCGGCCGAGTTTGCCCTGGTCGAGGGGCGTCTGCCCGACACCATCCGCCGCCGCTGCCGCCACGTCATCAGCGAAGACGCCCGCGTGGGCGAGGCCGTGGAGGCGCTCGGCGTGGGTGACACGGCCCGCCTGGGCGCGCTCTTCGCCGCCTCGCAGGCCAGCATGCGCGACGACTACGCTATCACGGTGCCCGAGATCGATACCCTGGTCGAGTTGGCCCGCGCCCACGGCGCCGTTGCCGCGCGCATGACCGGTGGCGGCTTCGGCGGCTCCACCGTCAACCTGGTGCCGGAGAGCGACTGGCAGCGCTTCGAGCGCGGCGTCATGGCCGACTACCCGGCCCGCACGGGGCGCCAGCCCACGGTCTTCCGCTGCCGCGCCGTTGACGGCGCGGCGCTGGCGCCAGTAGACGGTAGGTGACGCTGGCCGCTACCGGACGACGTGAGAACCGCGATGCGCCGCTCCGGATCATTCCGAGCGACAGTCGAGAAGCGCCATGGCTATCTCGCGCATGCCGTCGCACCCACGCGACGCAAGATATGAGTCGCCACCGTGACCGTGGAAAACCACGAGACTGGCGTCGTCATCGCGCGCCGCCAGCACAGTGAACGCGGTGACATCGTTACCGAGCAGGTCGGTGAACGTGGTCAGCAGGGCGGCAAAGGGTAGGGCCAAAGCTGGTATGATAACTCTCGTCCGCCGCGCGTCACATTGCTGAAGGTTACCGCGACGATGAGCGATACGCGTCTCGACACCGTCCATACCATGGCGGCCCATGAGAAAGTGAGAGTGGTCCCGACTGCCTGGCCGGGTTGGCTCGTCTGCGCCGCTTTGATGCTCCTGGCCCTTGTGTTTCGGGTCGTCCTGATGAGGACGGTCTACCCTTATGTCGACAGCGATGAGGCCATCATCGGGTTAATGGCCTACCACATCGGGGACGGCGACCGGCCCCTGCTCTACTATGGGCAACCGTATCAGGGCAGCCTCGAAGCCTACCTGGCGGCGCTGGCTTTCCGCTTAGGGGGGGCGGGCGACTTTACCCTCCGCTTGCCGGCCCTGGCCTTCTCGGTCGGGTTCGTCGGAGCCATCTACGCGCTCGGCGCGACCCTGTACGGCCGCCGCAACGCGGTGCTCTCGGCGCTCTTCGTGGCGCTCGGCCCGGGCCTGCTAGTCTTCCACGGCACCGCCGCCGGCTACGGCTATATCGAGGTGATGGTCTGCGGCGCCATCCTCTTGCTGCTGGCGGCGCGCTATCCCGACCCGCGCGCGATCCCGCTCCCCGTCGCGTTGGCCGGCGGCGCGCTGGCCGGCTTCGGCGTCTGGATGGAGCCGTTGATGGCCGAGTATCTGGCGCCGCTGGCGCTGGCCTACCTGCTGCCGCTGCTGATCGCCTGGCGGACCACTCCCTTCGCTGGCTGGCTCCGCGCGCTGCGCGCTCTGGCCGTTAGCCTGTTCGGCCTGGTTATTGGCGCGGCGCCGCTGCTGCTCTACAATCTGAACAACCACGGCGCGACGCTGGCCTACCTGTACCGCAACGGACGCGGCGGCGATCACCAACTGGTCGCCCTGCATCTGGTGACGCAGGCGCTTCCGATCGTGCTGGGCCTGGCCATCCCACACTCGGGCCAGGATGTCGCGACGCGCCTGGCCAACGCCCATCTGGCGTCCTACCTGGTCGGTCTGGTGGGAGGGGCCTATATCCTCGGCCGCTTCCTCCTGGGTCCACGCGGCCTGCCGCCCCGCATCATCTCGTTAATGCGCCGGCAAAACACGGGGCAGGACGTGTCCTCTACCCCGGCGCACGTCCATCGACGAGTTGCTGCTGAGCCAGCCCTTCTCACGTCGTATCGGGACGGGGCGCTGGCGCTCTTTGCCATCAGTTGCCTGCTGTTCTTCGTGCTCAGCCGCTTTGGAGCAGGAGAATCGTCGACCAGCCTGCCGCGCTACCTGTTACCCCTCTACACGGTCACCCCACTGGTCATCGATATGCTGGTCCCGCGGGGATCTCGGCGCCTCGTGGCAGGGGCCGCTCTGCTATCGATGGGATTGCTGTGCATGGCCGGCCTGGCGCTCACGATGGACTCGCACGGCAACGAACGCGCCCAGCGCCCCATCACCGGCCTGATCCATGTGTTACAAGAGGACGGCGTTCGCGCGGCCTATACCAACTACTGGGTCGCCTACCGCGTGTCGTTCGAGTCACAGGGACGCATCGCGGGGCTACCGGTCAACGGCCCACGCCTGGCGCGCATGCGTATTCCGGGCGACCTGGCGGCGGCGACCCGTCTGCCGGCCAACCGCCTGGCCTGGATCGTCTTCCGCGACAGCCCTGACGAACGCGCCTTCCGCCGCCGCCTGCGGCGCACCCACACGCGAACACACCGCGTTGTGTGGGAAGGTCTCGTCGTCTACGACCACCTCTCGCGACCGTTGCGCGCCGTCGGCCCGTACCAGCAGTAGACAACAGCTACTCTGTACCCGGCTCCAGCTTGCGTAACAGGTTGGCCACGGCGTGGCAGCGATGGCTGAGGCGGTGCTTCTCGACTGGCGCCAGTTCGGCCATGGTACGGTTCAATGACGGCAGCAGGAAGATGGGGTCGTAGCCAAACCCTTGCGCTCCGCGTGGGGCGTCGGCGATGCGGCCAAAGACGCGGCCGTGGGCCGTGACGGTACGGCCGTCGGGGTAGGCCAGGCACAGCGCGCACTCGAAGCGCGCCCCGCGCCGCGCCGCCGGCACGCCCTCCAGCCGCTCCAGCAGCAGGTCCACGCGTTGCGCGGCCGTCAGGCCCGGACCGCCGAAGCGGGCCGTGTGCAGACCTGGCTGCCCATCCAGCGCGGCAACGGCCAGGCCCGAGTCGTCGCCCAGGGCCGGCCTGTTATACTGTAGGGAGTATCGGCGCGCCTTGAGCCGCGCGTTGGCGAGATAGGTACGCCCCGTTTCGTCGATCTCCAGGGGCGGGCCGTCGGGTGTGTGCAATCGCACGCCGGCGCCCATGACGCCGTACGATGCGATGATCTGCTGAAACTCTTGCCGCTTGCCGGGGTTGCCCGACGCCACCACGATATCAAGGTCTATGCCCATCTCATCACCTGTACTCACCACACCATCCCCACCATCCGCTATCTCTCCATTCGGGTCCCGCGAAGCGGAGGCGCGGGCGCTCCGGGCGCTCCATAACGCGCCCGACTTGCCGTACCCGCAGCGCCTGGAGCAGCCGCTCAGCATCTACATCCACGTCCCATTTTGCCAGAAGCGCTGCATCTACTGCGACTTCGCCACCTTCACCGGGCAAGACCACCAGATGCCGGCCTACGTCGCGGCCGTGGAGCAGGAGATCGAACGCCGCGCCGGGGAGCTTGGCCGTCCGCCCGCGCAGACCGTTTTCTTCGGTGGCGGCACGCCCAGCCTGCTCTCACCCGCCTTGCTTAGCCGGCTGCTGGCCGCCGTGGACCGGCGCTTCACCCTCGACCCGCGCGCCGAGATCACCATGGAGGCCAACCCCGGCACGCTCGACGAGGCCGCGCTGCGCGAGGTGCGTGCCCTCGGAGTCAACCGTCTCTCCTTCGGCGTGCAGAGCCTCAACGACGCGACGCTGGAGGTGCTGGGCCGCATCCACTCCGCCCAGGAGGCCCTCGACGCCTTTGCCATGGCCCGCCGCTGTGGCTTCGACAACGTCAGCGGCGACCTGATCTACGCCCTGCCCTCACAGGAGATGGCCGACTGGCAGGCCACGCTGAACGGCTTGCTGGCGCTCGACCTGCCCCACCTCTCGCTCTACGCCCTGACGCCAGAGGAGGGCACGCCGCTGTGGAAGGCGCTGGAGCGCGGCGCGCTCTCTCTGCCGGTCGGCGACCGCGCCGCCGAGATGTACGAGTGGGCGCGCGATCAACTGGCCGCCCACGGCTATCACCACTACGAGATATCCAACTGGGCCAAACCCGGCTGGGAGTCGCGCCACAACATGGCCTACTGGGTGCAAACGCCCTACCTGGGCTTCGGCGTCTCGGCCCACGGCTACGATAACGGTGAGCGGCGCGGCAACGTGCGCGGGCTGGCCGGCTATCTGCGCCGCATCGAGCAGGGCCGGGACCCGGCGGCCACGGTCGAGCAGATTGACGCGCGACGGGCACAGTCCGACGGCATGATCTTCGGCCTGCGCCTGATCGACGGCATCGAGCGCGCCGTCTTCCGCCGTCAGCACGGCGTCGACCCGCTCGAGGTCTGGCCCGGTGAGATTGCCCTGCTGCGGGCACAGGGCATGCTCCGCGTCACCCCGGACCACATCGCCCTGACCCGCGAAGCGCACCTGCTCGGCAACTACGTCTGGGAGCACTTTCTTTAGTCATTAGTCGTTAGTATGTTTGCGAGGTCAAGCATGGTGTGAACCAAGGACGGCTGACTAATAACTAACGACTAATAACTAACTGGAGGTCACCGCTATGCGCATCGAGTTCGAGGTCCCCGACGAGATCCTGCATCACCTGCTCGACCCTGTGCCGCTGCCGCGCATGGCGCGCGTGCGCTACGATATCCCGACGGCGACGCCCATCGCCGACATCGGCGCGGCGGTGCGTGAGCAGGTGGCCCGACCTGAGATCGCGGGGCTGTTCCAGCCCGGCCAGCGCATCGCCGTGGGCGTGGGTAGCCGCGGCATCGGCCACCTGCCCGAGATCGTAGCCGCCTTTGTCGCCGCGCTGCGCGACCTCGGGACCGAGCCCTTCATCATCCCCGCTATGGGCAGCCACGGCGGCGCGACCGCCGACGGCCAGCGCGAGGTCCTGACCCACCTGGGCGTGACCGAGGGGGCGGTGGGCGCTCCCATCATCTCCGACATGGCCACGGCGGAGATCGGGCGCGCGCCGGATGGCACCGCCGTGCGCCTGGACCGGCGCGCCCTCGCCGCCGACGGCATCGTCTTCGTGGCGCGCGTCAAACCGCACACCGCCTTCCATGGGACCTATGAGAGCGGGCTGGCCAAGATGATCGCCATCGGGCTGGGCAAGCAGGAAGGCGCCGCTGCCTGCCACGCCCAGGGCTTCGGCGAGATGGCGCGCGTGGTCCCCGCGCTGGCCGAGGTCGCCCTCACCAGGGCGCCAATTCGCCTGGGCCTCGCCGTGGTCGAGAACGCGCACGAGCAGGCCTTCCGCATCGTGGCCGTGCCGGCCGACCGTATCCTGGCCGAAGAGTCGGCCCTACTGGAGCAGGCGCGCGCCGCCATGCCGCGCATCCCCTTCGACGCGCTGGACATCCTGGTGGTCGACCAGATCGGCAAGAACATCAGCGGCGACGGCGCGGACCCCAACATCACCGGCCGTTACGCCACGCCCTACGCCAGCGGCAAGCCCGACGTCAACAAGATGGTGGTGCTCGACCTGACCGCCGAGACCAACGGCAATGCCAATGGCCTGGGCATGTTCGACTTCACCACGGTGCGCCTGGCCCGCAAGCTGAACCTGGGCCAGACCTATCCCAACCCGCTGACCTCGACCGTGGCGCGCCCCGTGGCGCTGCCGATGGTCCTGCCCGACGACCGGCTGGCCCTGGCGGCGGCGCTGCTGACCTGCAACGCGGTAGGTCGCCCTCCGCGCCTGCTGCGTATCGCCAACACGCTGCGCCTGGGCGAGCTCGTCGTCTCCGAGGGGCTGCTGGACGAGGTGCGATCCAACGGCGCGCTGCAGGTCCTGGACGACGCGGCGCCCCCGGCCTTCGACGCCGGCGGCAACCTGACCGACCTCGCCCTGCCCCATCCGTCGGCAACGGGCCACTAATAGTACAACGTGGAGTTACGTGGCGGGCAATGAGGCTAAAGGGCGTGCCCCGACCCGCGCCGCGGCCATGGCGCCTAGCCGGATGCCTGCCGCCAACGCGTCTTCGGCGCCGCGTCCCCTGAGCCACGAGGCCAGGAAGCCCGCGCAGAAGGCGTCGCCGGCGCCGGTGCTGTCCACGACCGTGATCGGCAGCGCGGCCTGACTCAGCACGGGCTCACCGCCGCGCGCCCACAACGCCCCCCGCGCTCCCAACTTGAGCGCGACGCCGCCGTACCAGGCGCGGAGGGACCGCGCTGCGGCCTCGGGGTCGGTCTCGCCGCTGAGCAACCGGCCTTCGTCGAGATTGGGAAAGCACAGGTCCGCGCCGCGCGTCCACTCCAGGAAGCGGCCAGCGCCAATGTCGCGCAGCAGCGAGGCCGAGGCGGGATCGACGGAGACGGTCATATCCTGATCGCGGGCCAGCCTGATCGCGGTATGGGCAACCTCGCGGGTGCGCGGATCGGCCAGCGCATAGCCCGATAGGTGCAGGCACGCGCCCGGCCGGAAGACCTCCGTGGGCAGGTCTGCCAGGCGCAAGCCCAGGTTTGCGCCGCGATCGGTCAGCATACTGCGCTCCCCGGCCTCATCGACCAGTGCGACGACGGTACCGGTCGAGCGCCGCGGGTCCAGGCCCAGGTGGGGCGTCACGCCCGACCGACGCAACTCGGCGTCATGGTAGGCGCCGAACGGGTCCTGGCCCACGCAGCCCACGATATGGACATCGAGCGATGGGTCGATATGGGCCAGCCAGACAGCCTGGTTGGCGCCCGACCCTCCTGGCCTTGTACTGATGGCGCTGACCGTGTCGCTTGCCACCACGATCGGCTGCTGCAACCGTACGACGAGGTCGGTGATGACATCGCCGATCACGATAATGGTAGGCGCCGTCCTGGTCGTCGTCGTAGCGGACATAAGCAGCACTATACAGCATGCAGCGCGGCTTTGCGCACGCCCTTCCACTGGAGCTTCGGCGACGGCCGCGCGGCGACAGGACTGCGGGCGGCTCATCGTTACAACCGGACGGGGTGGTATCGGGTCGCGGTGTGGAGCTACTGGCCGTCGCGCCACACCTGGGTTCTCTTTGACAGCGCGCGGGTGCGGATTCTGCCCGCTCGGGCGCTGGGACAGGCGAACCTGGGCTACCGGGTCGTGCTGGCCCTGGAAGCGTTCACGAGGGGTCTCGCCTACGGCGGCTGGCTCGTCATCATTGCGGTTCCTTTGGCCTGGCGGCTCTGGCAGCGTCGGCGCCGTCGGTGATGTCCGCGTCCGGTCCGGCGCGCCTCATCATGCTCCATATCCCTTTGCGACTGATGACGGCGCCAGGTTCCCGGTCGGCGCGGGAATGGGTGTGCCCCGAGATTGTGGTTGCCGCCTGACCTTGAAAGGTCATGGCAGGAACGGACCCTGAAGGGTCTTTGTGGGTCCGTCCCCCGGCGTGGTCCGGGGGAGCGCGGAGCTCCCCCGCTGACCTTTTAAGGTCCGTTCCTGCTGTGTAAATCGCAGATTTTCATCCGTGGGGGCGTCCCGCAGGGACATGACAATCTGCCATGACCATTTATGGTCAGGCCGTGTCTCACAATCGTGGAGCGCACCCTGCGGTCCTCGCGCGCCTACGCGGGTACGGCAAAAGTTGCTACTGTATAGTTGTAAAGGGAGACGAGCCCCGTCACTCGCATAGGATCGTCCCGTGCTCGTTTGGAGGCGCACCACATGATCGCCCGGCCACGCGTGGCCACGCTGCTGCCCCGCCTCGCGCCGCATTGCTCTCCTGCCGCGTCCTTCTGGAACGCGATGGGCTTGCTGATCGTCGCGCTTGCCGGGGGCGGCCTCGTCCACCTCCTGGCCTACCACATTCCCCTGGGCATTCCCGTGGACGCCCATTGGCTTGCTATCACCACGACGCTCCTGGCGCGCTGCCCGTTGGGTGGCCCCTTGGGCCTGCTGGCCCTCGGTGCGGTCGCCGTCGTGCTTGTCGTCTGGCGGGAATTGCGCCATCTGGAGCGACTGCACGCGACGCTGAACGGTCGCATCCACCTCGCGACCCCCACGGACGGGGTAGAGTGGCTCCCGCGCGGACCAGGGCGCCTGGTCCTCTTCATCGCCGTCCTGCTCGGCCTGCAACTCGCGGTGTCGGGCGTCGCCGACCTGCTGTGGCCCATGCAAACCACCATGGTGATGGGCCACGGGCTGATGACCATGGTGATGACGCCGGCCCTCCCTCTCCTGCCGCTCCATGCGCTGGCAGCGGTCGTCCTCGGGTTGTCGCTCTGGCGGGTCGAGCACCGTCTCACGCACCTGCGCGCGCGGGTCGCCGCTCAACTGCGCCTCCTCCAGGCCGCCTGTCCGCCGCGCGACACGGCGCTTCCCCTGCCCACGGACAGCCTCCTTCCCTGGCGGCGAGAGGGCGCTGTTCTCTTCGCTCGCCCGCCGCCTTCAGGTGTCATGGCCTAGCTCCACCTCACCACCTCACGCGCATCGGCGATAGCCTTGAGCATCCGTCGCTTGCACCCATTGCGTGGCGCGTGCGTGAGGCACGGCGGTTGGCTCCCAGTGGCCGACCCGCCGGCGTGACGCGGGGCGCCGACAGCCGCGGCTGCCACCCTTTCTCACCGTGCGACAGCCGCCGCCGCGATAGCTCACAACCAGGCGCCCTACCATAGCGGTCCTCGATCGCTCTTCAGCCGACGCGCGCGTCGCGCCCGCGACGACTCGTTTGCTGGTCACGCGCCCCCTTCAAGACAGCACCTATCTTTCACGGAAGGATTGATCCACCCATGACGACGATCATCTCTCGCCCTCTGGTCCGTTTCGTGGCCTGCGGTCTCATCGCGGGCGCGCTGGCCCTGTCGGCCGTCAGCGTCGCCTCGGCCCACGCCTCGCTGACCCATGCCAACATCAAGCCGGGCCAGGTGTTCCCCCACAACACCTACCCGACCACGCTCACGGCGTTCTTTACCGAGAACGTCAACCCCAAGACCTCGTTCGTCCACGTCTTCGAGGGCGACCCCGGCGGCGACCACGGCATGGTCGACACGGGCAAGAACCTCTTCCCGTTCAGCAACTCCAAGGAGATCACCGCCACGCTGCCCAAGGGGATGAAAGGCCTGTACACGTTCATGTGGTACACCCAGTCGGCCGACGACGGCCACGTCGCCGGCAACGCGTTCACCTTTACGGTGACGTAGTCGGGTCGCCGGGAGTTCGGGAGTCCATCATGCCTGCGCCTTGTCCGTGTCCGTTGCCGCCGCGTTCCCGCTCGCGCCTCATCGCGCGGGGGCTAATCCTTGTCCTGGCTCTGGGCCTGTGGCTCGCGTTGCCCGGCGTGGCCTCGGCGCACGCGCACCTGGCGTGGGCCGACCCTGCCCCCAACAGCGTGCTGGCCCACGCGCCCTCCGTCGGCGCGTTCCTCTTCGACGAGCCGCTCAACCCGGCCCTGACCCGCGTGCATATCTCCGACGCCTCCGGACACCCGGTCACGGCGGACACGGGCCACCTGGCTCCCGGCCACGGCGGCGCGCTGTGGCTGCTCCCGCTGCCACGGCTCGCCGCCGGAACCTATAGCGTGTTCTGGACCTCCGAGTCGGCCACCGACGGCCACGTGATGGGGTCGTTCTACACCTTCCGCATCGCACCCTCGGGCGGCGCGAGCGGCATGGGCGGCGTCTCGGGCACGGCGGGCGGCGCCTATGGCGGCGGGACGACCGGCGCCGGGGGCATCGGCCTCACCATCGGGGCCCTTGGCACGGCGCTGGTCCATTGGATCGGCCTGGCGGCGCAAGCTCTCTGGTTGGGCTGCCTGTTGGTCGAGGTCCTGGTCCTGGCGCCGGCCCGCCGACGTGGGGCGCCGCCCGAGGCGCGCCTGGCCGGGGCGGCGACACGGCGCCTGTGGAGGCTGGGCGGCGCCGCGCTCGGCGTTGCCGTGCTGGCCCTGGCCGGTGAGACGCTGAGCCTGACCCTGCAGGGCACGAACGGTGACCTCGGCCGCGCCCTCGACCCGACGATCCTCGGCGGCGTCTTGTCCTCGCAGAACGGACACATCGTGGTCGCGCGCGCGGCCGTCCTGGTCGTCGCCCTGCTCGTCGCCGTTCTGGTCCGCGTCCCGGAGAACAGCAGCGCGCCCGCGACTGCGCCGCTGTCCGTCGCGCGCGCGCCCCGGCCCCTGCGCAATCCGCGGGCCCTGGGTATCGTGGCTCAGGCGGCGCCGCCGGCCCTGCCGCGCCTCCCGCGCCTGCCGTGGGCGTGGACGCTCCCGGTCCTCGTGACGCTGGCCCTGGCCGACCTGCTGCTGACCGCGTTCGCGGGGCACGCCTCCGATGTCACGCCGGCCGCGCTCTCCTACACCGTCGACTGGCTGCACCTGGTCTGCACCGCGGCCTGGGCCGGTGGCATCGCGGCGCTGGCCTGGGGCGTCATGCCGCTACGCCGGACGCTCGCGCCGGCCGAGCGCGCCCCGGCCACGCTGCCGCTGCTGGATCGCTTCTCGCCGGTGGCCTACGCCGCCGTGGCGATCCTCACGCTCTCGGGCCTCTACAACGCGGTCAACCACCTCGACGCGCCGCGGCGGCTGGCCGACACGCTCTACGGACAGCTGCTCGACGTCAAGGTCGCGCTGGTCGCGGTCTTGCTCGCGCTCTCCGCCTCGCACGTCTACCGGCTGCGCCCGCGCATCGCCCGTCTCCAACGGCAATCCCAGCGGCAGTCCCCGTCCGCTCCCGGCCGCGCGGACACCGGCGCGACGATGGAGTCAGCGGCGGCGGGGGTGCACGAGGGACTGGCGGCGTTGGCGGCGCGGCTGCGCCTGGAGGGCGGCGTCGGCGCGGCGATCCTGCTGGCCACGGCCCTGATGAGCCAAACGCTCCCCCAATCGTCGACGACGGCGACTGCCGGGACAACCACGGCCGCGACGGACACGACGCCCGCCTCGATCACCGGCACAGCCGTGACGGGCGACCTGCGCGGGCAGCTCACGGTCGCCCCCCCGGCGGTCGGCAGCGCCACCTTCACGCTCGCCCTGAGCGAGGGCGGGACGGCGCTCAGCGGGGACACGGGCGCCGCGGTCATCCACCTCTATCCCTCCGACCAACCGACATCGCTCGCGCCGCTGGATGCGGTCGCGCACGGGACGCGCTTCGCGGTGGCCGGGAGCCTGGCCGCGACGGGAACCTGGCGCGCGGACGTGCTGGTGCGCACGGCCGCCGCGCCCGCCTACCGCACCTTGCCGTTCACCTTCACGGTCGGACCCGGCGCGGTCTTTATCCTTCCGGGGCTGAACCCCGCCACCGTCTCCCTCGCGATCGCGCCGGGGCTGCTGAGCGCGCCCAACACCGTGACCATCGCCGGGGTACAGGCGTCGGCCGTCCGCCTGCTCTCGCAATCGCTCGACATGCGGATGGGCAGCATCCCCTACGACACCACGCCCCTCGGTGGCGGGCGCTGGCGGGTGAGCAACCTCTTCGCGCCGATGAACGGGCGCTGGGAGCTAACGGTGCAGGCGCGGCGGGACGGCGGCTGGATCACGGTGCGCCGCGTCGTCTATCAGGTACTGCTGAGCGGGACCATGCGCCTCCTCACGCCGCAAGCGCGGGGGCAGGGGTCAGCCTCCGTCCCCTCCGCGGCAGGCTCCAGAATCGCGCGGGGGGCGAATCTGAGCGCGCCGTTCAACGTGGCGTTCGCGCGTACCCTCCCCTACACGGCCCTGGTCACGGAGATGGGCTCGAACGGCGTGCGCACGCTCACGGGGCCGCTGCTGCCCACCGGCGTGCAGGCCCACGGCGTCGACGTCCTGGACGGCACGCCCTACGCCTACGTCACCAACTTCGGGGCCGATCCGGGCACGGTCTCTCAGATCGACCTGCGCTCCATGCGCGTCGCGCGCACCTTCACCGTCGGCCTTGGTCCCGCCCACGTCGTGTTCGCGCCCGACCACCGGCGCGCCTTCGTGACCGACTTCCACTCCGGCGACCTCTTCGTCCTCAACCTGACCGGCGGCGCGACACAACGTATCGCCTTCCCGGGCGACAACTGCTTCGAGCCGCACGGCCTCGACATCTCCGAGGACGGGCGCACCCTCTTTGTCGCCTGCGCCGGCGGCGCGTGGATCTACACCGTCGACGCGCGTACTTTGCGTCCGGGACGCCTGGTCATCACCGCCCCCGGCGCCTTCGGCGTGGCCGTGGACGCGCCGCGCCACGAGGTCTGGGTAACGAACCAAACGGCAAACAGCGTCACGGTCCTGGATGAGACAACGCTGGCGGTCCGGGCGACGATCCCCGTGGGCAAAGGGCCGGCGCTGCTGGTCCCAACCCCCGATGGAGGCGCCGTGTACGTCGCCGACCAGTTGGGCAACACGGTCAGCGTGATCGACGCTGGCAGCCGGCGCGTGGTGGCCACCATCTCGGTCGCGGCGCAGCCGCACGGGCCCGACGTGACGGCCGATGGCCGGTACGTCTACGTGGCTAGCATTGGCGGCAACGCCGTGACGATCATCCGAACGAGCGATAACCGCGTGGTCGCCGTGGTCCCCTCGGCGGTGGGATCGAATGAAGTGGCCATCGCGCATTAGACCAGCCGTGGTGGGCGATGGACGCGGGAGATAGCAGTCATCACACGGTCTATAGTGAAGAGGAGGAGGAATAGACGATGCAAGCAGCACAGCGCCGCACGGTCGGCATCCTGATCTTCGACGACGTGGAAGTGCTCGACTTCTGCGGCCCCTTCGAGGTTTTCTCGACGGCGCGGCCCACGGAGGACGACGGCGACGACGCGCGTCTCTTCACGGCAATCACGATCGCCGAGCAGGACCGGCTGATCACCTGCCGCGGCGGCCTACTGGTGCAGCCGCACGCCACCATCGACGACCACCCGCCGCTGGATATCCTGGTCGTGCCCGGCGGCCAGGGCACGCGCCGCGAGATTCACAACACGCGACTGCTGGATTGGATCGCGGCGCGGGACGGAGACACCGAGCTGACCACGAGCGTCTGCACCGGCGCCTTCCTGCTGGCGCGGCGCGGCCTGCTGGACGGACGCCGCGCGACCACGCACTGGGCCAGCATCGGCTGGATGCGCGGCGCCTATCCCGCCGTCGAGGTGATGGACACGGCGCGCGTGGTCGACGAGGGCCACGTCATCACCTCGGCCGGGGTCTCCGCCGGCATCGACATGGCCCTGCACGTGGTGGCGCGGCTGTACGGCGAGGAAACGGCCGCGCGAACCGCCCGCGCCATGGAGTATGACGGGTTTGGACACGCGCGCGTCCTCGTCGCTGGAGACGGAGGGATACTGTCATGACGCTCCTGAAGCACGGGGAGCGCGTCCATCGGCGCTTGCGGGTCATATTGTTGACCTCTTAACCGCGCGGCTGTACCATTTCCTATGTGAGACAGTTGTTGCTGCCTATCGTTTGCTGCATGGTCCACGTATGAGTGATGCTGACGAAGGGATACCTTCGCGCTTGGAAGATCGCCCATGACATCGACCGGCTCCAACGACCATGACGAACAGCATAACGAACAGAAGGACGCTGACGATCATGAAATGCGCGACGAGACATGGTCATATACCCGACGTTCCTTCTCGCTGGCGCTTCAAGGCTTATTCCTCGCCTTCTGGGGACTGGTCCAGATCGTCTTTTTGCTCATCGACCAGTATTTGCCCAGAGACGTTCTCGCGCAAGCTACATTCTTCACAATTCTCGCCCTGGAGGCGGTGACAACGCTCGCCTTCACCGCGATGACGACCTACCGTGACATTGTCATTTACGCAATCAGGGCCCGAACGGACATAAAGCTGGCTGGTTTGGCCGCGCATCGACGCATCGAGGCAGCAGAACGACATCATGTGACGCCGCTGGAGCAACCGGGCCAACCCAAAGAACTAAATCAACCCAAGGAGTGAGAGATATGTCAAAAGAAGTGTGGGGTGATGGCCGTATGCTCCTGGAGCGGCCCCTGTCCGAGGCCCTGCATCGGTATGCCGCGCAACTCGCCGGGATGTTAGCTATCGCCCTATCGTTCGCCGGGATATTGGCTATCGCCCTGCTCATCGAACACATCCTCGGCGCGTCACGCCCAATGCCGTCCCCACGGTCGGCCACCTCAGCTGACTTCATTCGTGTCACGCTAGCAGTACTTTTGTCACTCGCGGCGGGTGCGTTGTCGGGCTATAGTATGTCGCGTCTAATCACACGAATACGGGCCTATCGGCGACACGAGCCAAGCCCCTACGAGCGTGCATTAGCTTCTGCTGTCGAATCGCTCGATTTGTCGATCGATGCGTACAACCAAGGCGCCTATCAAGAGTCGACGCGCCACGCGATAAAATCTCTACAGACGTTCCGATCGATGGACAACATAGGTGGTCAGGCCGAGGCAAGCTACGTGCTCGGTTTGGCCTATTTACAAAAAGGTGATGTGATCAACGCCACCCTCCTCACCTCGGATAGCCTGCGCCACCACAAGGAAATCCGTGATGAGAGGGGGGTTGCACGCGCACTCAGTCTGTTCGGCGACATTGCTTACGCCGAAGATCGATTTGAGGAGGCCAACAACTATTACCGCCGCGCGCTCTCCCAAAAGGAATGGGGGCGTGATTATTGGGATATCGTGGCAACCGCGCTCAACCGGGCAGATGTGCTTGATGAACTGGACCGTCACGGAGAGGCGAGCGAGCTCCGTACATGGGCTTGGGGGCTCATGCAGAAGCAGGTGACGTCGGAAGCGCCGCGCAGGCGGGCGCCGCTCGTCGGGCATTACACGTCCACGACCCGCGATGCGGTGCATGCCGGCTAGCGACCATTAGTGGAGGCTCCTTCGAGCAAGCGAAACCGGTCGATCCAGTCCTTCGCCGCTCAGCCCTTCCTTGCGCCCATTGCCTTGCGTAGTCTCAAATCGGGCAATGACGGTCACAAGCGACTCAACGGTAGCCACACGATCACCAGATATGGCCGACTGTTGACAGGCGGCGCGAGAGGAGAGGCATGATGTGGTCGCGACCAACCATCCTGGCGATTCTGGACAGCTTCATCGAGGCCATCGAGGCCGACGCGCGGGGCGCGGGCTCCTTGTACGAGCGCGTCGCGGCAAACCCATTCGTCCGCGCCGACGGCCTCGACTTCAACCCCGACCAGCTGCGCCAGGTCCTCGTCGCCTTCCGGCGGGGCTGCCGCTACGCGCGGGACATCTATGGCGATGACGCCGTGGGGTGCGCTCTGGCCATCGCCTCGACCGTGACGCGGCCGCGCGGCAGCGTTGAGCGGCACGACCGCATCGTCTATATCCCCGAGGACGAGACCCTCGTCATCACCCACTACGTCATAGCCAACCTTGCCGCGCGCGTCGAGCCGCACGCGGCGGCGCGCGTCGGGCGGCACGGGGCAACCATGACCTGGGATCGGTTTCCCCATCGTCGCTTCGCGCCGCTCGACCTTGCCACGCTGCAGGCGGTCGATGGGTGCTACCGTCATTATCAGGGCACCACGCCGCCGCATCAGGACAACGTCGACGACCCGGCGGCCATCCCGGCGATCGAGGCCGAGGCCGAGGCCGAACCAGTCCTACTCCGGGCGATGGACGATCTGGGGATCGAGAACTGAAGCGCGACAGCGTCCGCGCGTTCGGGAAGCTGCATGCCGCGCGATTTTCAAGACGGCGAACAGTGACGGGGATGAGATTAAGCGAGGATAGGCTATCCTATTCTCGACGTACTGATCAGCCTGTTATGCGGGCGGATAGTAGTCGTGACAGGCCGCGAGATCATTGGACATTTGAGAATGGAGCCAAAGGGACTATGGACCGGACGCGGCAACACCGTCGCGCGCCTTCCGGCGACCTGGAGGCCGCGCTACCGCCAGGGGCGCGGCCGGCGGTGGATCGGGCGGAGTTGGCGCGCCTCCGCCTGGAGAACGCGGAGTTGAGGGCAGGTGTTGATGCCCGTACGCAGGAGAACGCGCTCCTGGTGCGCATGATCGCCGACGTCATCTCCACGGTCAAGCTCGACCAGGTGTTGGGGCGCATCGTGGAGCATCTGGTGGCCGGGATCGGCTGTCATGACGCCTTCATCTACCTGTGGGATGTTCCGCTGCAGCGCCTGGTGTTGCGCGCGGCCAGCGAACGCTACCGGCGTCATATAGGCCGCATCTCAATGGGGCTGGGCGAGGGTCTGGCCGGCTGGTCGGCGGCGACAAGGACGCCTGTGATGCTGGGGGAACGGGCGCTGGACGACCCGCGTTTCCGCTATTTCCCCGAGCTCGAGGAGGAATTGTTCCAGGCCATCCTGACCGTTCCCCTGACGGGCGCTGACGGATCGGTCGTGGCCGTGATCAACCTGCACACCGTCGCGCCGCAAGAGTTCACCGCACAGCACGTGCGGCTGGTCGAGGCCGTGGCGCCGCTGCTGGGCGGGGCCATCGAGACCTCCGAGATCTACGAGAACACGACGCGCAAGCTCGCGGTCCTCTCCACGCTCTCCGCGTTGGCGCCGGCGGTGCGCTCGGGCCGCTCCCTCGACGAGGCCCTGCACGCCCTGGCCGAGACGACCGTGCGCGTGACGGCCTCGGACCTGTGCGCCCTGGTGCTGGCCGAGCCCGGACTCAGCCGCCTCTCCGTCCGCGCCTACCGTCGTCAGACCGGCGACGCCACGACCACGGTGGCCGCACTGCCGCCCGGCAGCGTAGAGCGGCGGCCATGGGATCAACTGGCGGCGCGCGTCTCGCCGGCCTCCCTCGGTTTGAGCGTCGGGAGCGCCCCGCCCATGACCGGCGCATCAGGGCCGAGCGGCGGCGGACCCTCCGTCGGCATGAGCGCGCCGCTGGTGGCGACGGGCGAGCAACTGGGCCTCATCCTGTGCTACCGGGCCACCCCCCGACCCTACGCCGACGATGACACCGCCTTGCTCAACATTATCGCCAACCAGACGGCCATCGCGATCAAGAACAGCCAGTTGGCCGACCTCCTGGACGAGCGCGATGTCCCGGCGCGCCTCTTCCACGACCTGGAGCAGGGCGCGGGCGACGACGAGGAGCTAATCTGGCGCCGCGCGGCCCTCCTGGGCTGCGACCTCGCGCGCCCGCACGCGCCCATCGTGCTGGACGTGGCAGGCGGAGTCGCGCCGGGCAATGAGCGCAAGCTGGCCTACGAGTCCGTCGCCGTCGCGCTGCGGCGTTGGCTCACCGGCGCTCACTTCGGGTCGCTGGTCCACGCCGCCGATGCCGAGGCGCTGGCCCTGGTGCGTCTCCCTCACGACGACACGGGAGGCGGACCGACGGACGATCTCGACGCGGCGCTTGCCGCCGTTGAGCAGGAGACCGGGCTGCGCCTCGTCGCGGGCGTGGGGGGCGCGTGCCAGGCGCCGCACGCCTATCGGCGCGGTTTCGCGGAGGCCCGCGAGGCGTTGCGCGTGGCCCGCGCGCTCTCGGAAGGCGGGCATGGACAGCATGGGACGGCCGTCCACTTCGACCGCCTGGGCGCCCTGCGCTACCTCTCGCGCCTGCCCGTGACCTCCGGCGACGACCTGCCAGATCGCTACCAGGAGAGCGTGGAGCGCGTGGCCGGCTACGACGCGCGCAAGCGCATGGCGCTGCTGGAGACGCTCGAGACCTATCTGACCTGCGGTGGCAACATCGCGCGGGCCTCCGAGCGGCTCTACGTGCATCGCAACACGCTGGTGCAACGCCTGGAGAAGCTACACGAGTTGCTCGGCTTCGACCCGCGCGACAGCGACCACTGGCTGGCGCTGCACGTTGCGCTCACGCTGCGGCGTTTCCAGCACGGGACGGAACCGGGGCCGTCGTCCTAACCGGTGAAAAGGTCGGTGAGGGCGTAGGTAAAGC